>Ga0116227_10000279_pt1 | contig 94206 bp, 73 predicted proteins | sample S1TSphgellanicum_FD_89693 | JGI IMG/M metagenome (GOLD analysis project Ga0116227, IMG submission 89693) | Host-associated microbial communities from peat moss isolated from Minnesota, USA - S1T2_Fb - Sphagnum magellanicum MG | ecosystem: Host-associated > Plants > Peat moss > Unclassified... | reverse complement strand
GGGTGGAGGTGGGGGGGGGGGGGGGGGGGGGGGGGGGGGGGGGGGTGGGGGGGGGGTGGGGGGTGGGGGGGGGTGGGGGGGTGATTTTCTTAGTCCGTCCATTTATTATTGCCTCACTTCCTTTCCCGAGTCTTTCTTTCAGGCCTCATTAGAGAAGAACCCGTTACCGTTTCCAATGTCCTTATAAAGAGCAGCGCGAGCGCAAGTCTTTCCCGTCTCTTCGTCCACACCCGTTGCGAAGAAGACGACTTCATTGTTGTTGCCATCGACCTTGGTGGCGCTGCTGCTGCTGTCGTTGTGGCCAGCGTCGTCAGTGGTTTCGAGGCCGACCATGGCTTTGAAGCAGCTGCACAAAAAGAACAAGAACACGAATACACTGCCGACCATGGCTTTGAAGCAGCTGCAAAAAAAGAACAAGAACACGAATACGCTGACCCTGATCAGTAGTTGCGACGTTGTTATAAAGCATGCATAGTCCTTTTATATATACCTAACGTTCAGTAGACTTTATGCGGTAATCAAAGAGGTACGATCTAGTTGACATTGGCTTGGAATTATAAATCACCGGGAGCTCTTGGATGATTCCTTCCCTTGTGGGAAAATTGTCTAACTTTAGCTCCAAGAATATTAGACTTAAAACGCAAGTAACAGGGAGTCATTTGTGCAACACAGGGAGTTTTGCAACGTTCCTTCCAAGGGAGCCATCCTCACAGAAAAAGTTCAATTATGTTTTCTATCTAGAAGGGTACTGTGAACCAATGTCAAAGGGGGAACTTGCTGGTCATTTTTCCCTGGTTGGAAAGCACTTAGCTATTGGGGGGAAACGAATGAATTTTCCCTTTGCTATTGGTTCTAAGAGGGATTTCTAACAAGGATAACTGAGAGCTTTCCCACATTGTACACATGGAGTTGTACGAAAACTCCTTGTGAACTTGAACGCCAACAGTGCTACAAAGTTCTCTCCTATTGGAATTCAATTGTATAACAGTATAAATAATCGAAACGTGAGAATTATGCATCCAGCATTATGCAAAGAATTACGTCTGGGTCGAGAATACGTTAATACAAGTTGTCTGAGTGAGCACAGGACGAGCAGACGACGATCGGACGACAAGCATCATGCATGATCATCAGACTAAATAGTAACAAAGCGAATATAAGCGAGAAGACAACTTTTTTGTGACTGAGATCACACTAGACGTTATACCTCATGTCAGATGCGCCCTGCTCGAACCCCAAGTTCCTGTTGCATCTGCACAGAGCCAGCCCGCAATTCACATGTGTTAACAACCAAGAAGAATCCCGTAAATCCCCATTTGAGTGCAAGACATCATGGTACTACTACCATCGAAGAAGAATCAACACAAAGTATACTGGCCAGAATCATCTCAACAATATTGTGCAGCGCACAAACAAATATACAAGCGCGGCGGGAAGTTGGGCGCGCGCCGTTCAGAAGAAGATATTATAAGATGGGGACGATCTCACAGAAATATTTACTCACGTGCAGGTGGCGCGGCAGCCGCACCTTGGGCAGCATTTGCATGTTCCGTTATCGCAGGTCGACATGGTGGTTGACGATGAGTTCGAGAATTGAACAAGGCAGCATGCAAGACGCTGGTCCGGAGAGAGAGAGACAAGAGACAAGAGACCCGGGAGGAAAAAGGGAGTGCGAGCGAAAGAGAAAGAAGGGAGATCCGCGACGAAGAAAGGCGTTTCTAGAAATGGCGTTTTGGCAGAGGAGCAACGACGGGCTTTATACGCCGAGCGCCCGCCGTCGCGGCCCTCCACACCTAGGGGCTGGCCTCTGATGGGCCGGGCGGCAGGGGGCCCACCTGTTCTGGTATTAGGGTTTTAGAAAATGTCTACCTCAATAATTATATCTATGGAGATAAATTTGCAACCTGATTTTTAAAAAATTATTATGAAAAGTTCCGTAATTCAATTTGCCAAGCAAGGGATCATTGTTCATCACAACTTATTAACCACTGGCATTAAGATTACCTATTTTGTCTCAATATAATTTCTGGGTAAGACTTGGTTCAAGTACTTGGTGGTTCTGGAAGTTTTTGGTTAGTGGACAGTTGTGATCCATAAAGTCATGTCTTTGGTCCCTAGCTAGTTTGACACTCTAGAGACATTAGATCTAATACCTGTTTTAACCCCAACTTGGGTGTAGTCTAATTACACATTTTCAATTAATTGAAATTTTATACTCAGTTATAGGATAGGTTTGAAATCCAAAATCCATTTCCATAATCCATCCTAATTTAGATTGTGTTCAAATTATATATAGTTATTACATTAAAATGTCTTATTTAACATCTTAGAATCAAAATTTTATATGAAGGACATTTGAACAAATGTTTAATGAACATCACATGTATTCATATAGGGAAATATGGCCGGGAGTTGGCACATGAATGTTTATTTATCTAAATTTAGTCACTCCATTTTCATTGTCCAACCTTCCCTAAACTCCCTCCCCACCCCTCCACTTCCTTTGCTGATTAGGAATTGTTTAAATGCCTTTTCACCCTAGAGTTATAGGGCTATATTGTTTTGGAAGTGGTCACTATATAGAACTAATGAATTAAAAGGGTAGATGGGACACCAGCCTTTGTAAAGTTTTAACGCCTAAGGCTTGGATAACAACTAGCTAACTCAGTAAGATGCCCTCCTTAGTCATTTGATATGGGCTTGTGGCAAATTGGACCACAATCACTTGTGAGGTTGCTATCACTCCAAACCACTGTTGGTTTGATGCTAGTAAAACTAAACACAAAATGTCATCACAAAAGTGATAAGCACTCAATAAGACACAATAAATGTCATTTTCATTCAAATTACATGCTAGTAATTTATTAAGGGATCATTGCATGATAAGATCATTTTAGTGACCCAAGGGAAATATGCAATAGGTTGGCGATTGTGATTGATTATGTTTGATTATATTTTGAAGTGTCATTTCCCAATATGTGGCTATCAATGTGAGAGAGATGGCATAGGAGTGGTGACTGGTTCTAAATTTTGTACCTGCTAATTTGTAGTGATCTTGATACATGCAAACAATATCATCTATGACACCACAGTTGATGTTGGCAGCTTTGAGAATTTCTTACCCTTGAATGTTTGCATCTAAACCATCATAGTGGTAAGTTGAAACCAGCAATGTGACCTTCATTTCTTCATTTCAATTTTCAATTCCTGAGGGATCTATGAATTTCTTCAGGTTTATGGTTTGTAATCTAGCCAGCCCCCATCCAATACATCCCTAATCCATACTATCCAGCTAGGTGGCTGGTAAATGATGGAATATTTTACACCAACACTTGCCTTGTTCACAAGGTAAATGTTTGTCATTTATCTTTATGCTTACATGGATTGATAATATTTTAAAGCCTATATGCCTCTGCCTGGATTATATATATTTGAAAATCCATATTTGTAATTACTCAACTGACATATTAAGATTGATATACTTGTCTAACACTGGTTCATTATATTTGCTTCCTTTTGGACAAGTTCTTTTTAATTTCCACCTCTTTTGTGATGGGGATGGTGTCATGCCCGTACGAGGCCTCATACATGATGGCCAGTTACGGGCATGTCCATGTGCGCTTTTAGGGTTAATGTACAGTTTTAAACGACTGTACGCTATTAGATACTTAGGGTTTCAATTTGTTGGCAACGATATAAAAGGCTCAACCCTTTCTTTCTCTTTTTAGTTTTTTTAGAATTCCTTTGTCAGGAGTTTCCTTATAAGAAGCTAGGATTTCTAAATGCTCACGGTGGCCATTGCACGGCCACCGTCTACATACATTTCATTTCCTTCTTTCTTTGCAATTCAATTCTAGAAAAACTCTATTCCCTATTGCTTCATGTTGAAAGCAACAAATTACTTATACTTTTGAAATTCTTGAGTTGTTGCTACTCGTGTTGTTGTTGCCGGAAGGAGCGCGCTACTAGTGTTGCTACTGGTGTTATTGGAGGGAGCTTGCGTTTCTTACAACCAACGAAGTCGAGACAAACGAAGCTGGGACACTAGAGAGCAGGTGTCAAAACTTCTTTCTTTCTCCCATTCTTTTTCTCTCTTGAAGTTGTCGAGTAAAAAAAAGAAAAAACAAAAACATTGCAACGCAGTGTTGGCCAGGGCTGCAACGCGCTGCCGGCCATCGCAACAACATTGTGAGGTCCAGCCCGTTGCCGGCCATCATAGTAGCGCTGCAAGGTCTAGCCCGTTCCGGCCATCGCAGTAGCACTACGAGGCCCAACCCGTTCCTGGCCAGCATAGCAGCGTTGCGAGGCTCAGCCCCTTGCCGGCCATCGCAGCAACGATGTGAGGCTGCAGCATCGCCGCGAGTCGCAGCGCTGCGAGGTCGCAACATTGTCGCGAGCTGCAGCGCGTTACTGGCTAACGATGCAACATTGCTGCGAGTTGCAACAGCGCTGCCGGCCAACGCCGCAACATTGCTGCGAATTGCAACAACGCTCCCGGCCAGCGCCGCAACATCGCCGCAAGCTGCAACAGTGCCGTAGCAACGCCGCAGTAACGTCGCAGCATCGCCGTGAGCCACAGCAACGTCGCAGCATCGCCGTGAGTTGTAGGAGCGCCACGAGCTGCAACAACGCCGCAGCATTACCGCGAGCGGCAGCAATGCCGTAGTAGCACCACAACAATGCCGGAGCATCGTCGCGAGCTGCAGCAATGTCGCAGCAGCGCTGCCAACTAGCGCCACAGTAGCGCTACCGACCAGTGCTGCCGGCCATTGCCGCAACGTTGCGTTACGAGGAGGTGCAGTGCAGTGTCACCGCCCGCCATTGCTATAGCGGCAGTTGAGCTTTACATGTCTAACGTAAGTCAGACTTCTGTCGGACGTCCGTTCGACTTCCGTCCGTCAGTCCTACGTCCTGTTGTCTTGTCGTCCTACATCATGTTGTCCTGTCGTCCTGTGCCTTATCGTCCTACGTCATGTACCCTACCGTCCTACGTCCGGTGTCATATCATCTTATGTCTTGCGCCTTGCCGTCCTACTCCCTGTCGTCCTACATCTTGCGCCCTGTCGTTCTACATCCTATTTTGTCGTCCTTCCTTTTCATCCAACATCTATTTGACTTCCGTGCGATCTCTGTGTGTCACGGGTCATTCCCAACAGCGCATTATAGTCTTCAAATTGTACGTTATGTTAGAATTTTGTAGTTAGTGTTGTGTATTATCACAACATTTTAGGGCATGGGACAACACCATGTCCTCTGATGATGAGAGCATTACCGCTCGGCCAGAGCCCAGGTATCAGTTTTGAAGTAACACACAATCCTTTGAGTCGATTTTTTTAAGTTCACGATCTTCACGAAGGTACCATCAAGTGTCGACAGCACCATCGTCATTTAGTACAACTCCTACTAGGAATTTAGGTTCAGGGTACACTACAATAACAATACATCAAAGACCATTTGGAGGGGTTAATCAGTGGGGTACACCTATTGCTGTACCTACTTTCACACCATCACCGTATACTCCATTGCAAGCTGTGACTTCAACACCCATTTACACCATGGAGGTCAACAGTTCCTCTGGGAAATTGAGAAGTTCAGCAGAAGGCCAGGTACTATTTCTTTGAGGGAGTTTAAGGCAACTTTCTCAACTGTGGTTTGTGAATTAGAGTTCAAGTATGGCGCTAATTACACCGAGGCGTTTGCATTCAAACAATTGGCTCGTTATGTACATGGGAATTTCATTTCAACCTCACTTGTGCATTATATATATATATGTGTGTGTGCATGCATATCTTTTTAAGTGATTAGTTTATACCTTTGGCTGGCTTTAATTTTTTTGTTTAGTAGAATTTACTATGTATTTACATCCTTACGACACCGTACGTCACGACACTACACGTCGCGACAATGGGAGAGGCAAGAAATAGTTGAGCTTGTCCTTTTGATTTCACCTCTCTTTTGTGATGGGGAGGGGAAAGCTGAGAAGGGGATACTTGGTTAGGATAACTACAAAAATACGAATGCATGGGCTCCGCCTACAGATGACATATCTACATCACCTAATCATTTAGTGCGGAATAAGAGCCTGAAGGCAGGGCCTTAATGGAATAAGGGCTTTCTGAGTGTTAAGACCAGTGTTGGGTGTGTATCACAAATCTTTTCAGGCATCATAGTTTGAACCCCCCAGGGCATCACATTGAGCGATACACTGACTTTTTTTAATATTTTTTTTTCTTTTGTTTGTTTTTTTGTCTTAGATTTATTTTCTATTTAATTATAGTTTAATTTTTTTATTCTTGTTATGTGTTTGTTTATGTGCAAAATATCCATAAACCCAAACTATTTTTCTAAAAAAAATTACCATTATATATTTTTATAGTCTTAATGAAAGAAAAGTGAGTGATTTTATATTATTTTCCTAACCTTCAACCCCATTGTTTGTAAATGTTTTTTCAAAACTCAAAACCCTTAAACCCATTGTTTTTGTAAATGTCTTTTCTTAAGTCTAAACCCTTGTGAATGTTTAATTTTTTGCTTTCCTTTTTATTTGTGAAAAATTTGGGAATTGTCTATTTATAGAGATTGCTTGCAAATCTTGTTGTTGTCTTAGCTTTGGAAATATTCTTATGAAAATCGCCAATGGAATAATCCTTTATAGATGAAAATGTTGTAAGTGGAAATAATGAAATGATTGAAATCTATATGAATGATGGAGTTATGGAAGAAAATGTAAATGTGCAAACAAAAACAAACAAGAATCCAAAAAATGAAAGAAATGAAGAAAATGAAGATAAATCTTTAAAAAATGCTTGCTTAAAAAAAAGAACTAGAAACCACATGGAAGATTATCTTTGTGTTGGAGTTTTTATTATGTCAATGATAATGCAAAAGTTGACCTTGAAAATACACAAATCATGTGTTGTATCCTTTGTTATTAAGACATGTAATTCTTAATCCAAGATTTCAAGCAAGGAAAAGATTGATTTCTTATTACAAAACAAATGGAATAACTTCTTTTAAAAAACATGTGAATGCAAATTGCATTCTTATTGCAAAATTGTTTGAAAAAAAAAAAAAAACTCTACACTAAAAGGAAAAAAATAATTACAACCAACAAAGAAAAGAGCGATTGTGTTTGGTGGGTCAATTTCTAAATTTTTTCCATCAAAATTTCCTTTAAAAAAAAGGATATGCCATATAAAGAAGTTTTAGAGGACCTAGGTTTTTTTATTATCAAGAATAATTTACCAATTTAATTTGTGGAGAGTATTTGGCTCAAACGTTTAATTTTGTGTTTATGTCCAAAATTGAATTTCCCTTTCAAAAGGCAATTTGCACAAGAGATATTGCTAGGGTTAATTGAAAGACAAGTCAATAATATGTTCTTCTTGCATTGGGAAGGGTTTATTCATTTCAATGTTCATCCATGACTTGTAATGAATTTGTACCTAACTTTTGGTTTAGTTTTCATTCATTTTAAATTCGTTTTAGTTAAGTTGTAGTTCATTTTTAGTTCATTTCTAGTTGACTTTTGATTGACTTTTAATTAACTTTTAATTGACTTCTAGTTAATTCATAATTGATTTTCAGTTCACTTCTAGTTAACCCTTAGTTCATTTTCAGTTCATTCCAATTGACTTTTAATTCACTTTTAGTTAATTCTTAGATAACTTTCAATTCACTTTTAGTTAAGTTTAAATTCACTTTTAGTTGAGTTTTAGTTCATTCATAGTTCACACATGGGTAAACATGGGTCACATGCAAATTGGAAGTTTCTTGAAAAACTTCCTTGAACTAGGTGCCCAATTGGTATAAGTAGAGGTAGAATTTCCCATTACTTTAATATGTTCAACACTAGTTTTAGGTTTCTTGTCATAGCCTTGTTTTATTTCTTCTATGAAATAAAATCTTGTTAGATCCTTGTTTTGCACATGTTGTGCTCTTGTTCTTATTTTCTTGTTTCATAATCTAGATTTGGGAAATTAGGCCTACCTTTGTTCTCGTCTTGGTTTAAGAAATCTCATAGTCTTGATTGTTTACATATTCATGATAACTACTGCATTAAAAGTTGTTGAAAACTATGAATCTTTTGGTTAAAAAAAAAGCTTTTAGGGCACTGCTTTGGGCAGGTTTTTTGATAGGAATGTTAATATGGCATTGTAAAGAAAAAGGTGTGCAAGGATGTGAAGTATGTTTTTATTAAATCTATTCATGCAAATTCGCAAAAATGCATCACATGGTCTAAGAAATTTGGAATGGGGAGGTAGGAATGGAACAAGGCTTGTGTTGAAACTCACATTCATTCCAAAAAATTGAACATTTTAATGAAAACCAAATAATCTTCCTTGTTTCATTATTATTTCAACAATTTACAATTTTTGAGGTTTTGAATTCTAAAAGATAATTAATTTTTTTTCTTATTGGTTATTTTGTAGGTTTGATGATAAGATCATCATGTTTCAAGAGGCCTTACAATTTCATTCTACCATTATGTTATGTTACAACAAACATACTATTATGAGAGTCATTAGTTCAGTGCTTCCACTTTTAACTTGGTATATTTCTCAGATTATTGTGGATTGTTTTTCTCTAATTGTTTCTATTTATGTTCTTAACTAGTCCTGTGGACATTGGTTATTTAATGGTGTTTACACTCTATTATTTCCATGAGTTTGAAACTTAAGGAGGAAAACCAAATTATTCCTTCATTTGAAAGTTTAATGGAAGATGATTCCATTGTTTCAAATGAGTTATCTTTGCCAACCTCTAACGTTAAAAGGGAGGTGATCAATGTGTTGGATTCTTTCTTTTCATTCTTGAAGAAATATGAAAACAAGAAAGCCCATAATGTGATCTCTTTGATGTTAGATCCTAGGTTTAAGAGTTTTTGTATATAGTATCCTATGTTGGAAAAGGAGCAAGATGTTGCTTTTGTTGAGGAATATGATAAAAAACCTTGTATCCTATGTTGGTCAAATGCCACAAACATTTGCATCCTTTGGTAAGGTTAAATACGAATCCTATGAACAAAAATATTTTGGAGCAAATTGCAAGCACAAGTGAAATAGTAAAAGAAATTGTCAAGAGGGAATTGTTGATTTTTAGAAAATATCAATTGGATGTTAAATACATCAAATGTCCTTTTCAATGGTGGCAAAACATGAAGCAATATTTCCTATAGTTGGATTTCAAATTGAAATAGAAATTCTTTTTTTTTTTTGGCTCAAACATTTATTAACCTTAGCAAATGTCATTTGCAAACTAAAAATTTAAAAAAGTTGATATTTGTCAACAAAAACTAGCCTAATGATTTTACAATAGGTTTTAAATCTCAATGCAATTTACTAGAATTCTTTGAAAGGGATGTAGATTTTAAAAAGGAGTTAAAAAAATTTGAAGGTGAATTTGAAAGGGACAAAATTGTTGAAGTGTAAAAGTTCAATAAATAAATTATTGTTTAGTGTTAAATTTTTTTTATAAACAATGCTTGTAATTTTTTTCATTAGTAAGAAAAATAATAAAATTGAGATTTTTTTAATTTTTAATTTTAATTTTTTGCAAATTTTTAATAATAATAAAATTAATAAGTAATACCTGGTTTGTGAGACCTAACAAAGGAGAATCGACTATTGTCAAAATTTCAAAAATTGGTATAATGAGAACCAATTTAATTTTTTTAAAATATTGATACCCTTGCCCAACATATAAATTTTAGGGGGAAAAAGTGAAAACCAAACCATTTTATAATTTTTTTTATGAAAATTGGATCCAATGAAATCATAAAAATGTGATACTTACCTAACATTAGTTAAGACATGCACTAGTTTTTATTTTTTGACAATAAAATCCCATGATACCCACTAGATACCTTAGAAAATAATATAATAAAACATTTTATAAAATGCTCTCCAATTACATTAAAAAATTTGGTGCACATTTTTAAATGTAAGACAAGGACTTCAAATGGGGTTGTCCTAAAAAAGAAGGCCTCTTACAAGGTAGGAGCCAAACATGGGACTTTAATTCCCAAAATGGTCATAAGGTCTTTATCTAATGCACTCCCAAAATCCTTGATAGACTCAACTACAAGTCCAAAGGTGAAAACAACAAAAGGATAATTAGGGTATGTTCCCTGGCTCGTAACACTTCAGGGGTAGAAGGGCATGCTGGAACTTCGGGATGGGGACTAGGGTGAGTGACAAGTGAGTCAATTATTCACACAGACCTACACAAACCAAACAACAAGTTGGTTAGTGCGTAATTAGAACATTTTTGGTGCATAGACGAATCACGAACAAACACAAACTCACAAGACTCACCACAACCCGAACTTGGGGAAAGCCACCACCTTCCCCTTTATAATATTTTCTATGCCTAACCACGAGGCTTACACCCAAATGTTATTTTGTCCTGGGACTCCCAAGTTGGGTCTTTAAAATTTTTCGAAATTAGGACTCCCACGATTTTAGAAACCCATAACTTCTCGTAAAAATATCCAATTAAAGTGAAGTTTAAAGAAAAATTGTAGCCCTTGTCGAGAGCTTTTCAACGATATGTTGTACACCACCTTCACACAAGTAAATCAAGGAGATTCTTGACTTTTAATGGTCGAGAGTCAAATTGGCAGTTTGATTCCCGGCCCTTCTTTTGGTCATAACATATGTTTGAAATATCTAAATGAATCATGTAAGTCATTTTAGACATCTACGTCTCAAGAGCTTTTCAATGGTATAAGGAATTCATCAATCCAATGAATTTTGAACCCTGTAATTGCTTTCTGAAAATTCGGGACTCCAACACCCAAAGTGGGAGCTCACTTAGGAGTGTGTGAGTTCATTCCTTCACACTCTCCTACACTCCCAAGAACATGAAATGTGATTCCTGGGCTTCACTCTCGGCCTGCACCTCCACAAGCCCTTGCCTTGGGTACGAGCCCAAGGTTAGGGTTGCGACATTATTTAGTATAAATATCTTGTAAAGTTTTAACATCTTCAATTTTGCTTATGAAGGAAAGGAGGCACCTTGCACATAAGGTTCAAGAATATATTATACATAAGGTGTCTACTTCGTTGTGGAAAAATATTAACAAAGGTAAAAGGTGCCTCTATTCTCTACATGCACAAAAATAATTCAATTAATTCTTCACCCAATGCAAATGAGGCTTAGTGTATTCATATCCACTCATTAAGGTTGAAAAAAGTTTTGATATGACTTCCACATAAAAAGGGTTTAAGGGTGGAAAAAAATCACTACTTTTTTTAATTGTTGAGCCTTTTGTTAATTAGGTTTGTCATTGTTAAATTTTTTTGTGAAAGGTTTCATTAGTTAAACGAGCTATTTTTTAACCATTTTATGAAGGTAATCATCAATGAAAGTGGCAATGGCATCATTAACATCTATGATAGCTTGTAGGTTGTCAACAAGCATGTTAGCTTGAAAACATCAATGTTTATGTGCATTTTGTAACATTCAACAAACATCACTAAGTTCTTTCACTTTGTTTTTTTCCTATCATTTTGTTTTCTAGTTATTAGCTTGTTCATTGTTCACATATGACAACCACCAAGGTTCAAACGACATATAACAAGCCAATGTGTTTACTTTGAATTTAAAACTATTGTCCTTTTTAAAATCCTTTTGCCAAAAACAAATGTTTTCCTAAAAAGGAATTTTCAAATGAAATATTTTGAAAAAATTTATTTATTGTAATTATAGTTGCCCCAATATGTCATATTTATATTCACCATCAGATTTGAATATATATGATTTTTTGAAAGTGCACAGATTTTGCCAAATTTCATGTTTCATTTTGAAACTTTGTAATAATTTCAAATCACACCAAAACATTTTAACATTTTCAAGTTTAAGTTTTTATATTATAAACTACAACTTTTCTTTAAACAACATATACATTGCATCACATTTACATGTTGTAACGGGTTCATGAATGTTTTTAAAACCTTAAATTTTGATAAACACAAAATTGAAAAAATATGAAAATTTTATTGTTTTTTATATTTATCTAATAGTACCCTATAACTACAAAATAGTTGAGGATGAAATAAATTATATTATGAAAACTAAAGGGCCCGTTATGAAAATAATGTTATTGAATGAAATTGTTAAACATCTTTTGTTCAAACCAAACTTTGATATTAGAATTTTTTTTTATTCATTTTAGATTTTTCAATATTCATATTATTCAATAAGCACAAATTTTCATGATTCACATGCCATTAAAGTGGCACCACATAAACACATGTAACAAGAATTACAAAAAAGTTGATGTTTTAATAAATCAATTTTGGCTTGTTTAAGCTCATCCACACCTATTAAATTATTTATTTATTATTTATTTTGTCACCTTGTTTTCTAGTTGTTGGTTTGTTCATTGTTCACACACAATAGCCACTAGGTTCTTGCACTTTATTTTTATTTTATCGTCTTGTTTGGTTGTTGGTTTGGTCATTGATCACACACTTCTACAAGCATCTTCTACGAGTTGTTGCATTTTGAACAATGAGCTTTGTTTGGCCTTTTTTTGTGAAATACTTTATCCCTAAACTTGAATGTTGCTATACTTGTGATAACGAAGGCCTCACATTTTTAGTATGCATTTTGATCATTTTTTTTGCATGAAATAGGGTTTTTTATTTTCACTAACTACTTGTTTTTCTAATTTCAATTGTTTGGACATTTGCACATTTTTTATTTCCTATTTCATCTTTTAGCATTAATTGCCAATGTTTTGTGTTTTCATGGAGTTAGGTTTTGTGATTAGTTTTTATTGTTGTCTATATTTCTACAATGGCTTAAAACAACATTGTTCTTTTTGAAAGTGTTGATGGCATCCATGACAAACTTGCTTGTGATGCAAGCAAAAACCTAACTATCAACATTTTAAATGTTGGAAACATCCATTTGTAATGTGACAATGACTTGTTAAAAAATTATGAATTGCATCTTGCAATTATAAAAGTTTAAGCTCAAACATGGGAAACTTAGTTATATAGGTTAATTTTACATCAATGTTTTCGTTTTGTTTTTCCATTTTGTTCAATTTCTTGTGGAAAAAGTGCTACCTAAAATGATAAAAAAGACCATGGACTTACATGTGTTACCTAATTTTAAAACTTAAAATTGTCATGACAATTTTTACTAGCTTTGATATTTGGTTGTCCAAAGGTGGTGTAAACATGTTTGTTTTGGTTATTGATTATTTTGATGACCTTTAAGCATGTTATTGCGGAACTATTTGAAATGCATGAAACAATTAACAACACTATGGCTTTACAACTCTAAGAATTGTTGAAAATATTTGGATTAATCCATTGTGTGATTACTTTTGTAAAAGATGAAGGCAACAACTTGAGATCTATGGCTAAACATGTCATTCTATTATTGATTTTGAGGCTTTGAAGTTGTTGCAAATAAATGAAGGTATTTGCTTTGGGCATGTGATGTTTAAAACATGTTAATATGCCACAAATGATAATAAGGTTTCTATGGGTTTAACTTTGGTGAATGTGAAAAAGATTCAAACTACTTCGTAAAAAACAATCGCATAGACAAAACAATCAGGGAAATGGAGGCAAGAATGGGAAAAAAACTTGCAAATTGAAACTAGGAAACATCATTAAAAGTTGAAAACTCTTGTCAAAATATGAGTTGCCAACAAAGTAATAATGTTTGAGGAAATGTTTAAATTTAAGAAAATTATTTTGTTATGTTATTAGAAGCATACAACATCAAGTTTGGAGAAGTGAATCTTGAAGGTCCAAATGTGGGTCACTATCAAAGTTATCACTACCTATTTAAATCTTCTAGTGAGTGCATGTGTGATGATTCAATTGGTTGTTGTTTGATGTTTTGAGTATTGTGATTAACTTGATTATGGCATTAGAATTTGAATCTAATCCCCTTGCTAATAGGGTTGAAATTTTGATCAATTTGATGTTGAACTTCATTTCTTGAAAAAGAACATGTGGCAAGACGTTGTAAAGGTGATAATAACTTCCTATAATTTTTTAAGTCATTTTATTCTCATGAAGTTCACAATATGTTGGCCCAAATGTTGAATCCATGTTCCAAATCCTTGCGAGTTGTTGAGAACTATGTGAAGCACAAAAATGCAATCCATTTTATAGTTGAATATGACATGAAAGAAGTCATCCCCCTTTTATGACAATTTTTAAATAGTTAAACCCTACTATCAAGCCTAGGCAATTGTTCTAGTTGATGGATTTGTTTTTGAAAATGAAGATGAAAAAATTAACATGTAGGTATTGGTACATCCATGGAAGAATCTTCATGGGCATTGGTTATTGGTGAATTGCTTTGTTTCAAATGTTATTTATCCTTTTGTCTATGTGTGCAAATCCATTAGCTTTGTGGTAGACCCATGAAGGTCAATTTCTAAATGTAGTTTTCTTGTTAAACAAGTTCTTGGGACTTTCATATCTTAAATTGAGATAGAAAAAGTTTTAATTTGGTTGGTGTTTTGTTAGCTTTGAAACGTTGCCATTGACAAATGGAAAATCTTAATCAGATTATCACAATGGGAAAAAAATGGCTTAATGACTTGCACTTGAATTGTACACTAAATGCAAACCTAAAGGACTATATGAAAGATGAAGTTGTTTTAATCATAAAAAATAATTAGTTGATTGCAAACACTAAATACTTTGACAAGTTATAGGTTGGGATTAGGTGATTCATCTAAACTTCAAACCTTAGTTCTTAGTTCTTATTATTTTTTTCTTTCCATCTAACTTTGACCCTAATTTTTTTTGGTCCAAATTTGATGTTATAGCATTGGCTATTTATGGACCAATTTATGGAGCTCAACAAGAATAAAAGTTGTTGATTGTGTATTTGATTGAATTGCTTGGAACTATTGATTTCTTTTTGGGTTCTACATGTGTGAGGTTTGAGTGTTAAGTTTTTTTTAAGCAACTTGCGCTATAATGAGGAGAGTTCTTTAAAGAACTAGGGTTCAATTCCCCCATAAGCCACTTGATATCAAATGTTTGAATATCTTTATCTTTGCACAACTAACACGTCAAATCTACTATAAGTAATGTGTATGAATATTTGTAGTTATCATGAAATTGTAATCAGCAAATACATAATTGGCAACGAATGATAAATTGCCATGGATGCATAAGTGTCTTTACAAAGAAAAAATTGAAATATCTTGATGCGTATTATGAAAAAAGTTATAAAAATATGCCTTATTCGTATCCTTTGATATGATTGGATATGAATATATTATAACCAATCAACACCATTCATAACCTCTCTTTCCTTCTTTTTTCTTCTAAAGATTATTTCACCAAGTGTTCGATCATAGGATGAGTCCTGAATGGTGGCAGGTACATGGGGGCCTGGTCATTGGCTGAATTTTGAAAATCATGCGGTTGGACATAGGCCGGCGTTTGGTGATTGGGGATTCTACCCTACCCTACACAAACCAATACAACATGTAAAAAATGTACTGGATGAATTCTGTTTTGTTTTTAGGGGTTTTAGGGTTTTGCATTTCGTTACAGTTCCAGTAGGAGTCACACGAATGTAGTGTGGTTAAAAAACCACTTGCAAGGTGAATGCGAATTACAACAGCACCAAAACGAAAGGAATGGCGAGAAAATCAGACCAAAGGCATTGCGAGAGAACCAAATATCGGGAAGAGTTTTTGTTTCTTTTTGTTTGTTTGTTTTGTTTTTTGCGTTGATGGGTTGGTAGTTTTGAATCTCTTTGGAGCTTGCAGCAGCGGAAGAAGCATCAGGAAAGGAGAATTTCACAGTTTAGCATTGAGATGAACCACAAGCACCAGCAGAGAGTTTGTCGCATTTTCCTGTTTCTTTAGATTTGGAGCAGAGTTGTATTCGGTACTATGGAGATTTGTTGCAGCGCTTGGACTGGGAAGGGTCGGGTATTGCTCACGTCTGCATCGACAGCAAAGGATTGCAGTTTCAACAGAGTCACAAGAACCCTAGCTCTTCTTTCTTTCAGGAGAAACTCTTGCTGCCAGCTTTCGGAATGCTGTTCTTCACAGCTGAGTGCTCCATATCACATCCGGCTAACGACTAAGTTCTCTCGAGTTCCAACACCAAGACGTTCGGCAGAGGTACTTGCGGCAGGTGCGTTGGTGAATAATACGAGAATATTTAGGGTTTAGGGTTCCTGAACAGGGATGGCAATTTGAGCTGTTGTCATGTGTGCGTGTGTCTGTTTGGCTGCTGCAGTGGGAACTGATGATGTAGTGGTGGAGCCAGCCACTGGGATTTCATTCAGACCATCACTCTTGGTACCTGACAGCTCCATACAGCTCTCCTTCCTGGGCGCAGGTACAGCAAGCCCATTGGGAAAATGAGATCTGTTCTGCTTTATGGGCCCCACCCATCACTTCTCCATGCTTTGAAGGTCTAGATGTCATGCCTGAGAATGGATAGGCAAATGTGAGTGAAATAGTAATAGCCATATGTAAATCAGGGTTTAGGGTTAAGGGTTTACCTTTTAGAATGTTTGTACAGGTGTGCGGGAGAAACAAATAGCGTTTCTGAAAGTAAAGGTTTATGCGGTTGCGGTTTATGTGGAGGATGGGATTCGGAGTTTCCTGGCTTCGTGGCATGGGAAGGAGGCAGCTGATCTTGCAAAAGATGATGCTTTGTACAAGGTGTTGACAGAAGGTATTGTCTGCTTTTCTCGCTGCCTCTGAATTGGACATTGGCAAAATTGCAGGGTTTCCAAAATTGTTCACAAATCAGAAGGCCATGCACTATCTGTATTTGCTGGATTTTTTGCATGGTGTGGGTGTGGTTGTATATTGACCTGGTCAAGGAATACTGTTTTGCCTCCATCCTCACAGAGAGGAAATTACTAGAGAGATGGCAACATTGAGTTGGGTTTGGTGATGTTGCAGCACCTTTTGAGAAGGCACTAGAAATTGTGCTGGCAAGAGATGTAGATGGTGCTACATTTTGGGGAGCTTTAGATGAGGCACTGGTGCCACGGCTGAAGGCTGCAGATAATGGTGTGCATGGAGAGGCAGCGCTAGCTGATTTTGGTAAAGTCTTTCAAGGTCGTGCTTTAAAGCAAGGTACCCGCATCATTCTGGCTTGGGTCCAACCTTCCAATCTTAAGGTACTTTTTTCTCTGTACCAATATGACTCCCATGTCAGATGAGTTGTACTTGGTCTTCAGCTTCTTGGTTTGGTGCATGAGTGTCTCAGCATGAAAATCATAAAGATGATGGTGCATCAGAAATTCTGAAGATACTGTATTTAGCATTTCAATACACTTTCCTTCAAGTGCAGGAAATGACTCTGAAGATATGCAGGATTTTTCAGTTCAGTTTAGTCTACTTTGCTGAACAAAGTCACAGAAGATCACTGAAGTCTTTCTATCTAGAATTATGTAGTTAGTGGTGGAATGTTCAGCAAATGGAGCTGATAAGTCTGCTTTGCATTTGCTGCAGATAGCTATAGCAGCAAGCCTCTCTGCAAACCCAGTTACAGAAGCAACCATCAACTCAAGAGTCTTGCTGTTCGCACTGTTTGATGTGTTTTTGGGGTCTAGTGCTGTCTCCAAATCTGCAAAGGCTTCGGTTGCAGATGGCATTGCAGTCCTGGTCTGAAGCTTGGACATGGAGTGTCACTCTTAGAACAATCATTTGGAGGGATTATTAGGTCAAGAAAATTGTCACAAACAGCATGATGACAACCCACATCGATGACTCTCCTAATATCTCGAATTCTCTGATACCTTGAATGTCTCAATTGTGGTTACTCTGAGATTTCATGGGTTTTAGATAAGAACCTTTGAAACTTGCTTGTTGTATGCCTTGAGGCTGTGAGGTGAGTGGATTTTTGAACTGCAGGGTTTTCTCTCCATCATGATGCAACTTACTAAACAGGTGTAATGCACCTTGGTCTTAGTGTTGCAATGCACATCCACGGACTGCATTTCTTTCAGTTATATCTTGTTTGGATTATGGTCAAGACGACTCATTGAACATGTCTTATTGTGTACAGTAAAAGGTCCACGGACAACTCAGTACACCAAGGACAGCATGAAATGACAAATCCTTGAACCCTAAGGTTGAAGTAGTGACAACTTGTATCAAATCAATAACTTCCAGGAGGCTGTCTCCTGAAGGAAGCATCAGCAAACAGCTCCTTACAAAGAGAACACGGCCATCACATTCATGGCAAGGATCCTCTACATAATGTGTTCTTGAGGAAGAGAACTTCTGTCCTTGAAACTGCCTTTTCCAAAGTAATGGAGCAAGAAGCGAACAACTATATTGCAGAAACATGGAGCAACCATAAGCATACAAGCATATTCCTAAGAAACCCCAAAACCTATAAAGCTTGAAATTTGGATTGTGGAATGGTGGAGCATTGTGTAATATGTGCCATGACTTAATTTCAAATTGTACTTTCAATGTAATATATGCTACAATGAACACTGAACACCACATATTCCAAGTAGTGGACATCTACATGTTGCACTGTATGTGGGCAGTTTCTGAGCATGCTCATTGCCAAAAGTAGAGCTGTGAAAGCAAGTTTGGGATTGTGGAATCAATTGTGGTTTTCCTCCCTGGGCATGGTCACTATGGCAGACCAGGTCCTCTCAGTAAGACCCACCTCTTTCCTCTCAGGCATCCAAAGGCACCTGAGCTGCATATATCTCAAACCTTTTGATTCTCCACCATATCCAATTCTCACTAAGTGCAAGACCAGGTCTATGCTATACCTCCTCCCATTGATTGTTTTTTTATGTTGCGTCATTGGTCAGCATTTTAAGAGGGATTTAGCATTGATGGTACCATAATAAGGGACCAAAATGGGGAAAACCCAGGATTGGATCCCCAAACTAGGCACAACAACTTTTTTTTCGGTCAACTATGGGCTGCCCATGTATGCGCTATGCTCTGGGGTCTATATGGATTAGGACTAAAGGGGGTATGGGGGCCATTGGCTATATGGCCATTAGTCATATGGCTATCGGTTAATGGCTATTGGCTATTGCTTATTGGCTAGTGGCTATTGGCTATGGATATTGGGTATTGGTTATGGTTATTGACTATATGGATAGGGATAGGTTTGGCCTTTTAGAATGTGGGGTTAGGACAAGCTTTATGTGGGTTTGAATGTTTGGTATTTCAAGTTTTAGGGTTGATTTTTAAGTGTTTTAGGGGGTTTTTTAAGTATGCTTTGATTTGTAGGGTTTTGGATTTTTGGACATAACATAGTTTATGGTTTTGTAGGATATTGGAATTACAAATCAAGATATATAGTTAAGATGAAAAGACAACCATGAATTAAAGATAATAATAACAAATGTTGTTTTAAGTTCATGTTTTTGTATATGTAAAATGAGGAAATTAAAATTTGCCCCAAAAAGGTAGGTTTAGGGTTAAGGTAGGTTAAAACTTGTAGATTTAAAATTTCATGCCAAGTATATAATGAAGATTTTCTTGTATGCTTCCTTTTATTTTCATTTGAGAGCTTGAAAAATGTCTTTTTCAAGCTCCTCAAATTGCACTTCTTCAACTAGTGATGGTTTCATTTCTATCTCATCATTCTCTACCAAGTGATGAAAAGATTCTAAAGGATATGGATCAAGATGATCTTATGATTTTTCAAATGATGTTGATTATAGGTTGCAATTGTAATGAATTTTTCACTTCACATGAAATGGAGGAAGGAATGGGAATTTGTGGACTTGGACAATGGTATTTAAGAAATATTGGCTACAATGTGAACCACACTAAAATTATTGAAAAGTTGACAAATTTTACATTTTAGGAGTTTGATGAGTTGGCTTATATTATGGTCCTTATAAGAACCCACAATAGATCTATATTTAACCCTCCTATTTCATCAGTATTTGCAATTATAAGTTAGGTCTAACTTTCAGAATTAGGTTTAAGGTTAAGGTTTTCAAGTTTTCATTTTAGGCTTTCAAGTTAAGGTTAAGGGGTTAAAAGTTTTAATCAAGGTTTAGGGTTTAAAATAAGGTTTACAGTTTAAAGGTTAAGGTTAATGTTTTGAGGTCTAATTTTAGACCTTTTAGACCTTGTCACTAAGGTTGGAAATTAGGGTTTAATGTTTAAAAATTAGGGTTAGGAATTTTAGGTTTGATTTTTGATGGTTTTGAACCTAGGGTTTAAATTTTACATCTAGTTTTTAATGTTTTCAAGTTTGACTTTAAGGTTTTTAGACCAAATCACTTAGGTTTAAGGTTATGGTTTAATGTTTAGAAATTAGGATTAAAACTTTTAGGCCTCATTTTGAAGGTTTCTTACTAGGGTTTAAGGTTTAGGTCTTTTTTTTTTGGGTTTTCAAGACAAATTTTAAGGTTTGGAGTTAGGATTTAATATTTTGTTGTTAGGGTTTTCAATGTCAAATTTATAAGGTTATGGTCTAATTTTTTGTTTTCCATCTAAACAAGGATGTTCCAATTGTTTCGAGCAAGCGATCAAAGTTGATGTCAAAATAATGTTTCCTAAACTTCATTTTGTACATGAAACACAACAATATCACAATGTATGATGTTTTTATGTGAAACTAATAAAAATCTACTTTGTGTGATGATGCATTGTTCATTGCATGATGCATTAATGATGTATTTGTAAATGAGATCTAATGGCCAACGTCCAAGGAAAGAATTAGCTTGGGTATATTATTGCAAAGTGGTTAGGTTGTATTTGTTTCATCGACAACAATTTGGTTGAAATCTGAAATTTGTGGAATGTTGAGGTCCATAAGACTTAGTTCAATCATTGAAAAAGGATCTATGCAATGAATAACATGGTCATTATTGATCATCATGGATTGTTCATATACATAAACACTAGTTACCTTGAGTCCTACTATGATGTGAGTATTTTATGGCACTTGAAAATCTTTCGAAACTAGTGTTCATACTTCACTCATGGAGATGACCACTTTGAATATCTCTTGGGAGACTTAAGGTACATGGGTGGAGAGATGTTCAAATTATGCATAGGATAATGCAATGGAGGGCAACAAGGGCTTGCCCCATATGCAAAGCATGATGTGATCTGAGCATTCAACAAAATGCATGTAGGTTTCAAGGTTTAGGTAAGGTGGGGGATTAGTGGACTAAAAAGGAAATGGAGAAGCATCAAGAATAAATTTGACTCAATAAAACCATAGTATACACCTTTGTTTCAAAATGTTGTTTTTTCCATTAACTTCTTACATAAGAGGCATATGGACCTCACATTCAAGGTGGTTGCCTGTACCAAAATCCTAATCTAACCACACATGGTTGGTAGGGGAACCTCTAACTAAAGGTCCAAATCTATTGTAACCTTTGATTTGAACTTTTCCTCTAATATGACACCTAAATTTTTAACTAATTTCAAATTGTTGATCTTGACATTCTTATTTCATTCATTGTTGATTTCCATTTTCCTTGCCAAGAAAACATCCTAGATGTCGAATGTGGAGGTAAAGCAAGATGCCATTGTTCCAATATTTTTGGATTGGTTATGTAAAATCTTCACCTTGGTCATCAATGATCATCTACTCACCATCACCTTTAAATGTTTTTAGTCTAAGGATTTAGAGAAGTTAAGTGTGGAAGATTTAGGTTCAACTTGGGTAAACATATTTGGAACAAGCATAGAACAACTAATTATTGTTAGAACACTTGTTTTTTTCATTGCAAAATATTAATGGCAAGCAAAAATACACTTTAAATAGAAATTTAAAATTGAATGTTACATCCTTCTCATAGGATGTCCACATTTAGATGCAATCTAAACAATATTGGTAGAGCTTGAAACATTGTAGGATTTTCTAGAAAATGATTACTAAGCATATGAAAAATGGGCATTGGAGTTTTTTGGTATGTTACACAATGCAAATATCATGTGTTTACCTCAATTCAATACTAGAATTCCTAATTTTTTTCACTAGAAATTTTGGTCAAAAAAGACCCATTTCGGATAGGCGTAAAAACAACCTCTTAGTCATTTTGGACAAGTCGTTTTTGAACTTGCCCATTGTGACTAGGCCATGTACTTTTTAACCAAGCCTAAGTTGACATTTTTGACTAGTACTTTTTACTAATCATTTTGACTAGTCAATATAATAGTCAAATGGTTTTTTGATTGGTCAAACACCATTTTGATTAGGCAAATGGCATGTGGCATTTAAACAATGGGCATCCAAATTAAGCCACATGGCATTTAAACATTGGCGACTAGGCTATGCCACGTGAATAACCTAAGCAACTTAAGTTAGACCTAAAATTAGATACCTAATCCTAAGGTCCTTAGGTCTAGGAACTTATAATTAGCAACCAAGTATAAAAGCTTAAAATAAGCTAGGGCAACCTAAGCTATGACTTTTACTAGGCTTAAATGTACACCATTTAAATTAAGCTTACACCTAAATGACCTAGGTAGGAAAATCTCAATTCATTTTGAATTTGGCTTTTAAGGTTGAGCCTTTTCAATTGGCTCGTCCCAAGTGGCCTTCCTTTTTAAAATATTTTTTATGTCTTGGATGTTTATGGTGCATCTATTTATATTGCTCATCATTTGGAAAAGATGACAAACAATATAAGACAAACTTTTGGGAGGGAGAATCATTTTCATGTTCACACAACACTAAAGCCTTTAAATTCACACAACATTATTTTCAAATAACTATGTAAGATACAAATTTTTGTAAAAGGTAGGTAAATATGTATGTTAATTAAGTTAAAATATAAATTAATAATAGTTAATATATAGTTATTTATTTATAATTAATAATTACAACCAAATTATAACTAATCCTTACAAATTTGACCTAATTCATCATATATTATCAACAATGTATTTGTAATAATTAATATTTAACTATTTAATTACACATTCATTAGAGTATTTTAGGTGAAAAACTAGTTAACCAACTAGTAATTTATCATAGGTATATAAATGGCCTACCTTAGCCTATATAATTAGGTTACCTATAAGCTAAATTAAAGGTAAATAGATGGAATATAGGTAGGGTATGTATAAATAAATACACCTACATATAAGCTAATTGTATTTAGGTTATTTAACCACATACTTACATTACATAAGTTAAATAGGTGGCTAATTTAACGTAGGAAAAATTAATTATAGAAAAACTAATGATTGGTAAAATAATGTTTAAACCAACCACAACTAAAGTAATTATGGAAATTTTAATTATTATTAAAATAATAATGGCTAAACCAAAAAAAAATTTAAATTTTATGGGAAAATAACAATGACTAAACTAATTATAGTTCAATTAACCATGAATAAGTAAATAAGGCCAAACTAACCAATCGATAAATATTTTATGACTAAACTAGAAATGATTGAACTAACCATGAGAAAAATAAATATGGCCAAACTAACTAAAGAATAAATAATTTATGTTTAAACCAACCATGGTTAAACTAACCAATGAACAAATATTTTATAGCTAAACCAACTATGCATAAATTCATTATGGTTAAAATAAATATGAATGAAATAATTATGTTTAAAATAAAAATGATTAAAATAATTATGGAAAAATTTGATATGGTTAAACTAGAAATGGTTAAACTAACCATGAGTAAATAAATTTGGTTAAACTAATGACTAATAAAGTTAATATGGCTAAACTAACTAATGAAGAAATATTTTACGGCAAAACTTATTATGTAAAAATTAATTATGATTAAAATAAATATGAATGAAATAATTATGGCTAAAATCAAAATGGTTTAAATAATTATGGCAAAACCAACCATGGCTAAATTAACAATAGTTTTAAATTAATTATTGGTCTATTAATTATGGTTAAATTTATTAAGGTAAAATAATAATATGTTAAAAATAAATATAACTAATTTAGTTGTGCTTATAGTAACCATAGTTAAATTCATTATGGCAAAACCAACAATGGCCCAACTAATAATGGTTAAATTAATTATGTTAAATTAATTATCATGGTTAAAATTACTAAGGCTAAACCAACTATTGTTAAATTGACCATGGTTAAACTATTTATAATTGTTAAATTTTTTATGGTTAAACTAGCCATAATTATACTAAATGTGGCCAAAAAAATGATGGAATAATTAATTATGGATAAATGAATCATGGTTAAATTAAATATGGTTAGTTTTAATTTTAATTAGTTTTTTCATACGTAGTTGAGCCATAATTAATTTCAATATAATCAATTTAACCATAGTTAAATAAACCATATATATATATTAGTAGTTTAATCATAATTAATTTGGTCATGATTTATTTAGTTATGATTAGTTAGCTTTTATATTTTTCAATTTTTTTTTAATTGGTCAAACATAGTCAAAATGTTAAATGTAGTCCCAAAATACCCAACTAGTATTAAAATTTGTAATTGGCCTTTTTGACTAGGCAATTGGCCACTTTGACTAAACCTACTTAATTAGCCTTATTGATTGAATATAATAGGTGTCCTTATTGACTAAGGCACTTGTCAATTTGACTAAATTAAGTTTCTCTGTAATCTTCATTCCTTTATCCTTAAACATATATTACATGTCATTGAACTTAAAACGACATGTAATCCTATGTTTAATCTCACCTTAGATATGACAAGAATACTTCATAGTTTTCTATACTTTAATTTGTTAAGTAGTAACTTCAAAAACTATAGGAATATAATTTATTGTTTTTATTCTACATGTTTCAACATTGTGATTTGTCCCATGACTGTTTGTACAATACATTCATGTTTTCTCTATAATTTTTTTAGGTTTTTGAGCTAATATTGTATTACTATTTTGTGGTACTTATAGATTATTTATTGCTTCAACTTTAGAAATTCCTTTTTCACAAACCAAAGTTATTTCCTTGTGTTACTATAGGGTTTCTTTCTTCATGCCTATTATTGCTACACACAGATATGGTTGTAATCCAAATCTAAAAACAATAGTTAGGAAATTATTTATTGTCTTGTATTGAAGACTATTGGCTAACTTCAATAATCTCTCATAATAAACCTCCACCCTTTCATTCTTCTCCTACTTCATGTTTTTCAGTTGTTGATAAATTTGCTCATCGTTTTGAATTATTCTAAATCGATAATGAAAAGCTAATTGCAACTCTACAAAAATATAATTTAGGTAGTCCCCCATGTAATTGTTACACCAATCAAATACAATGTCTTTGAGGGTAAAACTAAACAAATTAACAATTTTTGCATCTTCTATTTCACCATTTATTCTAATGGCAGCCTTATTCTAACATGAACATCTAGGTTAGAATCCTTCACATATTCAAGGTAGTTAAGTGGTCGATGATAAGGCCTACTTGGTGTAATGGTGGTTTGCTTGGATTCACCGTTGGTAATCCAAAATATCTTAAAGGTCCTAATGGTCTTGATCCTCCTCCTCCTGGATCTAATGGTTGTCCAACAAAAATCTTGTCCACCTCTTTGGGCATTTCTATATGCATACTCACAAGGTCTATTCCCCTTGGAATTTGTGGTTTAGACTTCATACCAACAATGGTATGGGCCAATGTTGTTATAAATGGAGCTTCAGTAACTATAACCATAGAGTGGGGCATTGCCACATAATATAATGGTATGGATTTTAATGGTTCCACTCTAAAATTGGAAGTTCCTACATAGGTAATTCCAACATTGTTGTGATGGAACATATTTGATGCAAGAGCTATAGAAATTGATGCTACATTTACTATAGTTTGAGCTCTCATTTCCACTCTATTGTTTTTCCAAATCTATCTTATGAGTCTATCTGGAATTCTGAGTTTCTCATGGTGTAGATCCTCTGGCTCAAAATCTCCATGGTCTTTTGCAGGTTTTGGATTTAGATTCTGGAAATGTTCAACAAATCTTTTCTTCACATTATCTTCAATAAATGGACATTCATTGATCTGATGTCCGATTTGATGGCAATATGTGTAATGTGGAGGGTTAGGTTTTGGAACTTTGTTCACACTATTAATTCTTCTACTCCAATCCCGTAGGACTCCTCTAACAATGCTTCCATTCTGTTGATTAAGTTTGGGTTCATTATATTTTATTCTAATAGTCACATGTACACCTCTTGCTATTATTGGTTCCACTTTGAATAAGACTACAATTTCTTATCTAGTTACAAGTACTAGTTCAACTCCTTTGGACATTTTAATGCCCTAAGTTACGACTTCTTATTCAACCACATACTAAATCTGAAGTTCAAAATTTTGAGATATTTCTTCAAGCTCTTCATCTTTATATTCTTCTTGATAGTAAGGAGGTGAAGCAGATGGTTCTTTTTTAGCTTTTTGGAAAAGTCTAAAAAACCTTATTTCTTGACCTTTCAAAACTTTAGTTGTTCATAACAATTCATGTTTGGGAGTTTTTTTGTTTTTGGGCATCCCAAGTTAAAGTTAAACAATGTCATCCAACCAACTTTCAAGGGGACAATTTGACTTTAAAACCCAAGACCCTTTATTTTAAACATCGAATGATCCACATGGAAGGCATCTTAGTGTGCCACCACAACCCATGCAAAAGTGAAGGGCATTAGAAAAATTTAGGGGTGAGACTATTTCATCCACCCATTTTCAAACGTAACAAAATTAAAGTTTGTGATGGATAATCTAAATGGATTGCCATGCAATATTCTAAGAAATTATCTTGGATTTTTTCAAAAGGCATATGATTGATTATTTCAATTCTTCTTTTGTCAATAAGTAAGCATTTGGCCTAAACAAGTACAAACAAGTCATTGAGTCAAAAAATTTAATGGAACTAAATAATTCCCCGGTGTACATCAAGCTGCATAATTTTCCAAAGTTTCTGGAGTGGCTTAAATGTAAGGTCAAGGATGTGATGTCAAATTTGATGTAATGGTTTGATTTTTTTTATTTGGCAAAGGATAAGGCAAATTAGATTGTGGAAATGGTGGAATTTTGACATGGTGGGCCAAATTTAATAAGAATTTCTCAAATGAAAAATGCACGATTGGCACAATGGATGGAAAAAAAGGTTCAAAATCTTCTTTCCCAAATAAGAAGTCAAGGCATCCTATGGATTTTAGGCACAACAAATGTGATCCCTTTGTCGGGTATGAACAATTAAATTGATACGGTGTGGTGTGTAAGGTGTGGATTGAAAGATTTGATCACATCCCAAGCAATGTTAAGTTGTTGGAGAAGACACCCAAAATAGATGATAAATAAGAAATGCATAAACAACATTTTGCAAAAGCATTGGCTTGTTCATGTGAACATCTAGGTGTCATCGAGTTCCTTGCCATGCATTCAAAACCATGGAGGCTTACACATTGTGGTGGAATGGGGGCATGTTTTGAAAAATGTTGGATTACAATACCAAATACTCACCCTTTATGGATAATTGAATGTTATTATGGGAAGGGGGCTTCATATGGAAGGGTGAAAACGACTTGTCACCTTCAGGTGAAAATTATGTGAAGATGGCATGGGCATTCATGAACATCATGGATGTAATACACCATATTGGGATTTTGCATAATTATTTGTCAAAAGAAACATCAAGTTACATTTTCCACCCAACAACCCAAATGTTGTGTACATTGGCATGTGTGATTTGTGTGAAGATAGACAATTGCAAGAGGTGATTCCATCTTTGTATGGATTTTCTAAAGAACTGCAAGATTCATTAATGCGAAGAAAACATGTTGATGAATGACCCCATAAATTTTGTTTGTTCATAATGAATCGGGAACTATGAATTCCCCTTGATGTATGATGAAATGACATTAGACAATTTTAAGGTTCAAAGCATATTCAATGGGCAAACTTACAAATGTGATATGGGGTGAAGACTAAAATGTAAATTACTTATTGGACAATTCAATCAAGATGTCATTTACTAAGGCGATTCATGATTTGTATGAGTTGAATTTAGAGGTAGAAAGAACTATCCAACATGTCATGTGCACATTAATGGGGCTTCCATAAAATTGAACTCCACTTCATGAATGTTACCAAAGCCAGCCATATTTTGTTTATAGTTGGTGCATATATGAATTGTCAAAAGTGATGTGTATTGGACTTTTTGATTTAATAAAATGAAGTTTTGTTAAGGAATCACGATGTCATGGGTGATTATCTTTGAAATTAAAGTAGTATTGGGTTTTTCATTGAACATGATTGAAATTTCACAAGTTTTGGTTCATTTAAATTGATATTGTGATTCTTCTTGTGCACATGTTAAAGGATAAATAGCAGTGTACATCCTATCATTTAATCATGTCCCCAAGTTATTTCTTGCCAATATTTTGACATGTTAGAAGATCCATGTGTCCATGTCTAAATACAAAATGTTCCGATAAAAAGATCATCTAGATCAAATAATGGAATAAATTCAATTGATATTCATTTGAAACAATATTTTTGATGCACATGGAAACCTTCCATAGTTTTTTGAAAGAAATTGGTGTCAAAATTTTGGTGAAATTGAACCAAAATATAAAAAAATTGGTTGCATTTACATTGAAAACCAAAAAACTTCTTCAATTTTCCCTATTTTTTTGTCCAAAAAGTTGAAATTTTGCCCACAAAAACATTAGAAAATGTATTTTTGATCACCCTAAACCTTACCATGTGAATTTTGTCATTTTAAACCTTACCTCGGGTAGTTTGATTTGGGTGTTCACCTATGTTGACCTTATGTTTACCTACGTTGACCTTCATCTAACATGATGTTGGGCAACATCAATGTTCAAATGGATGCTTCATTTCTTAACAAACATTTAAACATTGTGACAACCCTAGTTTATGGGGGAAATGAGTACTCATACACATATAACAATCCAAATGGAAATGCTTTCTAAGGTGCAAATATGAGATAAAGGTTTTAGGTTCAATCAAATACCCATAGACACAAAGATAGTTGACATTAAAACATTTTATGAGTTACCAACCTTGGAAATATGGTTTTGGTTCAAATGAATACCCATACACATAAAGGGAATATAAATGGAATGTTTTATAAGTTGTAAACTTTAAATATAGGCTTTAGGTTCAATTAAGTACCTATACAAATAAAGGATGCAATCTAAATGGGCCTATTTTATAAATTGTATCTAGATTTTAAAAATAGGTTTCAAGTTTTAATATCACACCTAGAAACACAAAACAATCCCAAATTGATGGGTTTATGTGTTGCAAATTTAATGAATACCCATACACATAAAGGTAGTCCAAATGGAAATGTTTTATGAATATCTTAGAAATAGGCTCCAAGTTTTAGTATCAAACCCATACACACAAAGACAATCCCAAATTGATGGGTTATGTGTTGCACACCTAATGAATGCCCATACACTCAAAGATAATCCAAATGGAAATGTTTTATGAATTGTAGATCTTACACATAGGTTCCAAGTTTTAATATGAAACCTTACATACACAAATATAGTCCCAAATTGACCCATTAATGAGTTGCAAACCTTATAGTAAAGTTTTGGTGCAAATGAATACCCATACGCACAAAGGCAATCCAAATGAAAATGGTTTATGAATTGTAGATCTCATTTATAGGCTTAAGGTCCAAATGAGGACCCATACACATTACACATGGTCCCAAATTGACCCATTTTGTGAGCTTCAAATTTTATTTATTCTTTCATGTTTAAATGTGTACCCATACACAACCATTGGTTATATGGAAATGTTTTATGAACTATAGACCTTAAAAAATGGTTTTTAGGTTCAATGAATACCCATACACACAACCAAAGTCCAAATGGAAATTTTTTATGAATTGTAGGTTTTTTATTTTTAAGTTTCAAGTTAAATGAGTGTCCATACACACAAAGACAGTCCACATTTGAATTATCTTATGAATTGTAAACCTAGGGTTTAGGCATTACCACAAAAACATGTCATTATGCCTTTATAATATGACTAAGATGACAAAGATGCAACTAAATTACTTGTCCAAAATAACTAAGTTGATTGATTTTGTTTATTTTACCTCCCCTTCAAAAGTAGGTATGTTTGAAATGACTTTGATGACTTTATTTTTCAATAATTTTGAACACTACCACTTACACATGGCATTTTTATGCTTGCATGTCATATGTGGATGTAGGTATGATGATTAATATAAGTTATTATTACCTAGCATTGTGACAATTGACATGTAACATTTGCTATTTTTTAATCATGGGCAACATTACTTTTGAAATGTAATGTGCCTACGAATGTAGGTGTGTAGGCCCCCTTAGGGTAAATTTAAAAGTATATGGGTTGGTTGGAATAGGTAGATAGGCATGAATATATAGGTGGGTAGATAGTTAAGTAGGTAAATAAGTGGTAGGTATGTAGGTAGGTAGATTGTAAGTAGGTTAATGACCAATACACCTACCTACCTACCATCTACCTTCCTAACTCACTTATTTACTTTTCTACCTTCCTATTATATATTGACATTCTTACTTTCCTATTTACTTTGTTGTGTACTTAATTGAAAAGTGTAACAAAAAGTTAGTTTGATAAGTGAAATAAAAACATTATGAAAGTTTTCACCTTATAAAGGTGTGCTACAATGGTAAATTATAGACTTGGCATATCTTCAAAGGTGGTGATACTACTACATATATGTGTTTTCAAGCTAGTTTTTAAAACTAAGTTTAGTCATATTTTTAATCACATCAGATAATGGACAAAATTGGTTGTAATCATAATAGATGAATAATTTTTGACACAAATGTGACAAAAAATATGAGTAACATGACTAAACATGCTAGTCAAAATGACTAACATGACTAAGGTTATTAATTAACATGAGATTTTTAATTTTATTTTAAGTTTAAAATTATATTCTTTCTATGTTCATATATAATGACATTATGGAACTTTAATATTTTTGAACTATAGGTGAATCCAAAATGCTACCACCCTTGATCTGTGATTATTCAATGTTGGAAAATTTATTTATTTATTTTTCAAGGTGACTTATTGGTAGATTGCGATAGCCAATGTCAAAGGCCTTTGAATCCCCAAACTCGGGATATTTTTTAATGATGAATGTTCGAAATAAAGTTTGAACCCACAACCTTTTTGTGGCCACACTCCAAGGCCTTAATTAACCACTAAGCCATCACCTCACATGATGACAAAAAATGACATCACAAAATATATAAACTCATATTTTGAACAAAAAAATGAAAATTTTTAATATCACTATTTGATTTAATTGATTTGTTAGGTTTATTGTTACATAGAACTTTGTAATTTTTTTAATTCAAAAAATATGTAACTCATAACTATTCTAAATACTCATTAATTAACAAATTCAAATGCATCATTTGAAACTTTGAATTGAGTTATATATTCAAATATTATATAAACACATATAATTTATTAACTTTCATAACACTTTGTGATTTTTTTCCATTTCAAAATGTCCAACAATTCAAAATAATTATTTAAAAAATTCATATGTAATGTATTAAATCCTTGATTGAGTTATAATCTATAATTATTTCGGTAAAAATTAATTTATTATCATAATCATATTGAACTTTGTGATTCCTTTCAATTTCAAAACATTTTCAATATTTGTTTCAAAAATTCAAGCAATGTTTTTTTTTTGCTTGGGTTAGAAATTTCACGTATAACTATTTGGATACATTTGGTTTCCTTACTTTCATCATTGACTTCAATTTTATAATATTTTAAATAAAAAGTCTTAGTTATCCATAAATTTACATATTTTGATTTATGCCACATATTTATCAAAAATAATGTTTTAGAAAATATCTTTAAAAAATCATTACAAAAGAAATTCAATTTTGAAATTATGGTATTACAATTTGTATGCCTTCAATCTTATGTCAATTTTTGCAATAAAAGTAAAATAATTGAATTCAATTACAATGTTTTTGTAATAAAAATGAATTTTACTATATTTTATAAAATTATAATTATTTTTATTTTTAAATTTCAAATTTAAATGAGATGTCCATTAGTTTTATTTTATTTTATATTAAATTAAAAATTATTTTATTCTATTATTCCATTTACTCATGTCATTTGATCATAAATAAATAAATAGATGGTTTAATTTGGGGCTAATTTAATGTGGATATATATATGCATTCAATTGATTCATCACAAATACAAATTGAATCATGGAAGTTGAATAATTCAAGATTAACATGTACATTTAGTTAATTATTATGATTTTTTAAATAATTTTGAAAAAATAAAAATCATGATAACTATATCTTTTGTCAATTTTTTTTGTGATGAAGTTTTTAAAATGAAAATATGATTTTTTTCCATTTTATTAATACCATGTCATTAAAAAATTATAATAATCATGTGTGTCATATTTTATGAATAATTTTAGTCACGTTAGTTATATTAATCAACATAGAAATCCATGTGAACAGCCACACTTACCATGTGTGCAACATATTGTCTAATTTGACTATAATGCTGAATTTTTTGGTCATAAGGGACATTGCTTCTTATGATCTTAGTCATGATGGACACATTTAATCACTTCAAACTATTAATGTATTCTAGATATTGATTATATAGTCATTTTAGACATGATGGTAGTAGTGTAAAAACCATGTTTTTGTAATAGTGTGAGGGGTTCAATTTTTCATGCTTGCATTATATATTCATGCCTAGGCTTGGAGAGGCCACCTAGGCTTGGGAGGCTTGAGAAAACTTATTTAGGTTCAAGGTGGCTTGGGGAGCTCACCTAGGTTTGGGAGGTTCAAGGAATGTTACCTAGGTTTGATGAAGGTTTGGGTGGCCTATCTAGGTTCAACATTTTTAAATAATTTTAAAATACCACGATTTATGCTACCTATTGGTCAACAATATCAACTAATATTTATGTTAATTTTCAATCAAAGTAGACAAACCACATCAACTAAACCTTGTTAGTTTTTAATCAAAATAAACAAGCCACATCAACTAGAATTTGCTAGTTTTTAGTCAAAACATACATGACACAATGGACACAATTAACAATTTAGTCATGTATAAAATGACTGATGCATTACATTATGTTATCTTAAACAACATGTCATTTTTTATTGTAAAATCAACCTACTTTGCTATTTATTTTGATTAAAATTCAAGGTCCAAATTCTTTAAGGTGCACCAAAAAACTTATCACACAACATCACCCTTTTGTATTCCTTTTCCGTATTTTTTACTAGTCCTTTTTCATGATGTACATGGACAAAAAATGTGCGATATTAGTTTTAAAAATATATGATGGTCTAACATATCATACTTCAAAAAATGAAAAAAATGAATAATAATGTGTATAGGAATAAAAAATATAAAGCAAAATTAAGGCTATGTCAAGGATTGCCTCTACTTCATCCTACTTGGCACTACTGAAAGAATTTGGACCCTTTAATTAAAAAAGACAATATAAAAAACAAGATTTGTAGTAGTGAAGGTTCAAGCCCAAGTGAATGTCCATACACACAAAGACATTCCACATTGAAAGGTGAAAACACACTATAGTGACGCCCTTTGGGGCACTTTTGGGTTTAGTATTATAGTACATACAATATAATTGTTCCAAAAATATCGTACATTTAATTTTGGGTATCAATTTTGGGCCTTACAATTATTATTTTTACAAAACTAATGTTATGTCATATTATTTAAAATATAATAATAAATTTCATCATCTATATTGAAGGATCCATGGATTTATTTATAGTATACATTGGTATAATAAGGCCATTATCTCATTTTGATTGCAATAACTTTAAAGCTTCATCATTCATTAAAATAATCAATTTTATTAAATTAAAAAATGATTTATCTAGCTGTGCTTGTCATCTTTCATGTGAATGTGATTATTTGTCAAATTCTCAAATTACCACACATTTATCACATCTTTGCTAAAACAATTCTTTTTTTGAGATGAAAAATTTCAAATTGATCACATAACATCTAAAAATGGTTCAAATTATATGAAATGACATGGGTCAATATACCTTCAAGTTTCATATAAATTAAAATTTATTTAAAAGAAAATTGGAATACATTTGTGTTTTGGAATATACAAGTACACTACAGTTGTTTCCACAAATATATTCCAATCTCCAACTTTATAAAAAAAAAATGAAATATATATTTTTCTAATATCTTGTGTACGTCATATTTTAACATAATATGCAAAAATATTGTGAAATTTTTTCAAAGCTCTGATGTGGGATACATTCAAACATGCACATCTTTGAAAAGTAATACCATGTGACACCCCAAAGGAGTTCATTGTAATGTGTTTTCACCTTCAAATGGTTTATGAGTTGTAGACCTACCAACTAACAACTTTGCATTTATATGTACATTGTTGGATTTACAAAAATATTGTCAAATGGTGGGATCATTTATGAAGTAAAGTTTTAAACACTTCATTTCAAATTGTAAATGTTTTTAAAAAAATGCCTCATAAATCTTTAGGTTGCAATTGTGCGATGATAAAAGACATTGTGATATTTCACAATTTCGAGGGCATGCCATTCCATGGTATTGTTCACAACATTATGCAAATCTTGATTTAATTGATGAACACCACAACATTGATGGGTCCATGGACAATTTTGTGAGAATATGTTCAATCACAAGAGCATCCATTAGCGGAGGGACCATATGGCTAAGGTTACCACAAAATTTGGAATATCGGTTTCTTGAGGTGGTTCAATTTCTAGTCTTGAAAACTCAAGTTATTCAAAAAAATATTTAAGCAATGAATTAGTTAGAGTTTGTAGAAATTCACAAACTTTGTGGCAACATATAAAAAATGACCACAAGGAAAGGACAAAAGCTTCACAAAAAAGAAAAAGGTCTTTTGCTAAACAATCATAAAACTCATCATTATTTAGTATTTCATGTTCTACCAAAATCATGATCCCATTTTGGGTAGGCTAAAAACTTCACTTTCAAAAAATGGTAGTTGTATGGGGTGTGGTTGCAAAATTCAAACCAATCTTCTCTTGTGTGATTGCAATGAACTTTTAAGGTGTGTGAATTAAGCTCTTCAAGCTAACACTTCTTTTGGAAAAATTGTGTATGCCTTAAATTCGATGACCTCCCTTGTAGATCTTGGCACTTGCATCCTTAATGTCAAGTTGGCAACTTGCACCTTTTTCCTCTCTTTTTCTCTCCACACCATTTCTTTCCTCTCCTTCCTCTATAACATTGAAAAATAACTGGAATGTTTTATGAATTACAAACTTCCTTCACGAGTTTAAGAGCTGTTGATTTCTCCTCTCCTTCCTTTACAACATTGAAATGCGCGAACAAAAATCCATATAAGCTTGCAAGATCTTGAGTTTCCTTAAACCCAAGCTTCATGGTTTTTATGGTGTAAGGAATAGGGAATGACAAGTCTATTGTTTTTGGTTAGACAAGAAACTCAGTATGAACTCGATTCACGTTGAATTGAAATGGGTTTCTGAGTTTGGGACCCCATTTGGCCCCCTTTGTTTTTTTTTTTCTGATGCGATCTTTTTGATCCTGTCCCCTAAACCAGGCAAACATGGGCTTCTGGCCGCATTGTGATTAGACTTGACAAATAACTTTAATGGCAACAAAGTCTTAGAACTCATTTAAATAGTAAAAGAACTACTTAAAAAATGCTACCAAGCTAAAATCGGAGTCCAAATATGGTGAATGCTTCTTTTGAAATTTGATGATTATTTTCGATAAAGAAAATATTTCGGCATTACAGAATAATTCCCTTTTATTTTTTCACATTTGGAGGAAATTTTGCACCCAAAAAAAACGCTAGCTCCAACCAATGGAGGAGGGCCCATGGGCTCCTGTCGGCTCGTTAAAAAAATGATCACTTTCAAAGGACGGCGAAAGGTATAATGTGGGTCCATTAGTATGATGGGGAAGCGGCCTATCCCGACAATGGTTGAAAAACTGGATCACTTCAAAAGGACGGCACAAGGTACAATGGGAGTCCAAAAAACTGGTCAGATGGGGAAGCGCGTTAGTTGCCATGAGATAAGTAGAACCTTAAGGTGCATTCACACCTAATGTTAAGTGAAAATCTAGGTGGCACGTTAAGTGGTCCCCGATGGTAAATGGGTGATTGGTTAATATTAAGTTAATGTTAACTTAACCTAAAATCTTCATGGTAAATAGGTTTAGGTTCTAAATGACTAGCTTGGTGGTAGTGGACGTAATACTAAAGTCATTAACACCAAGTGTAAATGCACCTTTAGAAAGTGTCCATATCCAAATTGGACACAATATGTTTATAAGATGGAAAACAACTTACGCAATAAAAGTGGTCAAATTAAGTTAAACTTTGTCAAACTCAATTTTTCTCTAAGATAATCCATTCCCTGAATACCTATTCTGTATCAGGCCAAAATAACCCCCAATTGGTTGTGAATCATGGTCATCTTGCAGTTGGCAAAGGCTCTCTCCAAATTAGGCAACTCAGAATGCTACATATCAAGTTATACCCAAACCAACAACAAATCAGCTTGGGCAACTAACTAGGGGATTCAACTCACCATTGTGCAAATGCTGAACATTGGATTATTACAACCAAACCAAGTTTAAATACGGGGCCACCGAGGTTCAATTTGCCACCAAGGCAAATGTTAAAACCAAATATAGTTAGTACAACAAAATCAACTTCAATAAATGAGCTGCTAGGTTCAAATCCACCATTAGCCAATACCATAGTTAAATAGCAGGTTCCACAAAAAAATTATACTATTTATAGACATGCTGAAATTTCAAAAATATTTTTCTCAAAGCAAGTGTTTTTGGTGAAAGAAAACAAAACATCTTTTGAAATATTCAGGAATAATCTATTTGCCAAAATGGAATCTTCAAAATTAAATAATTATTCAGCAGAGACCTGAAAAACCTGCCATTCAACCATGGTAGTTAATATTAAATATTATTCATTTAAACCAGACCGAACCAAATTGAGGGGCCTAGGTTTTCAGGAATTGACAAATCCATTAGGCAGTCAAAGGCTCAAACCATTATCATAGGTACTAGTGTGGCCTGTGCCGTTGGCCCAAGTGTTACCACATCCTCAACGGATTTTTCCTTCCAAAACCTGGTTTTTTGGAATTTATTTGAAATTTCAGTGGCAGAAATCACTTACAAATCAATATCTCCGACACTCTGAATCCAAGTCTTACCAAATAAATTCTGTTACGTCCTGCTCATCAAGATCTTTCCTACAACACCAAAAGCACATTCAAATTCCTCTGAAATTTTCATCTACGATTTAATATAATTTTCAGCGAAGAAATCATTTAATATTCAAGAATTTTTGAACCACAGGTCCAAACACCATGGATCCAAGCCCATGCATCCCTCCTCCTCGAGAGCTTTCCAAAGAGACCAAGAAGGTGATCTGAGGCATCCTGGTTCAGTGGATCCCATCGGTACAAACAAAACAAAACAAAACAAACAAACTACCTTCCTTCATAGATAGATGGGTCAATTCCCATTAGGCAATTGTTTAGGTAAATTGGTTATTATAACATTCCAAGTTATCAACTATAGTCACCTCACCATAAACTGCAAAGTACCAACAAAAAGAAAAGCCCTGTAGAACAAACAAGGCAGTTATGGATCATGGGAACCATCCACAAGAAGTACAAGGCAGGTGAACAAGAATTGAGAAAGTTATGAGCATTGAAAGTAAAGAGGCGTAGAAGAGAAGAAAAGAGAAGAAAGACGCGTTTTATAACTTGGAATAGCTTACTTCTTCTTTTCTTTCTCTTCTATAATTACCCCTTTTGTCTCTGCTGTTCAAAGACGAATTGAAGAGCTCAAGTTAGCACTCCCATTTTGAGCAATGGCGGCTGAGAATTAGCAATGGTCGTAGCCTAGACGTAGAACTTGGGAACTTGTTGGAAGTTTCAAGCACGTGTGAAGTAATAAGTAGACTTAGTACTTTCCAAAAAGGGCCGTCCAGTTTAGCTCCGTAAAAAATTAAAAAATAAAATCAACAATTATCGTCGAATTTCTTATTTGCAAATTTTCTTGGCCTATTTTGTCCAGTTTTGTCCATCGTGGTCCATTTTTAATTAGAATTTGAAATTAGAAAAATAGAGCTGCGATCGGCAATTTGGCGTAATACCGGCGTCACAGGACATTCCGTTTTTGCTTCTTCTTCTTTTCTTATTCGTCGGGGGAATAGTGCTTACTTGGAAAGTGCTACCAGATTTCTCACCTTTAGTGTACTCAAAAGGATTTTGCCTGACAAGATTTTGTCGTGGGAGGGAAGAAACGAGGTTTTCGTCGCAGGCTTGACAAAGAAGACGCGTTGCTTTCTTAGTAGAAAAGAAGGAAGCCATGCGGAAACCTCGGAGAGAGCTCGCCCACTTCACCCAGAACTCCGTTTCTCTCCAATCTCTGACCTTGGAGTTGGAGCCGCCAGTGCTCTTTTTTGGCAATTTGTGTTATAACCAAAGTGGGGATCACCCACTGGAAATTTAGTCAAATTTGGCTACAAGCTAAATATGAAAGTAATTTTTAAAAAAAACATCCTTCTATATTTTTTGGCTACCTTACTTGAAACCGTGTTAAGAAATCTGGCGATTTTTCTAAATTTTGGTCGAAATCTGGCTATTGAGAATCTCCAAAAAGCATATGATTTTTGCACTTCGAATTTTTAGTATAGCATTAAATTGGCTAATATTGTCAGCCCAAAAGAAATCCTGGAGCCTCTCAGCCTTGGACCTTCCCATATATAAAGATTATCAAACACCCAAGTAGTTCACAAAAGACATGAGCAGCTCCCTGCGCGCTGATCACACAGTCAGTTCTTGAGAGTAGAGCTAAACCTAATTCTTCCAGCGATTACAGAGGCACCCAAATCCCAGGAATTTTATGAAAGAGTTACATTGTTTTGGTAACTCTAGAATCGACGTTTAGAAGCCAGGCTTAGGGTTTTAGCCAGCAGATTGATCACACTAGGAGTTTTGGTAAACTTTCTGTGTGCTTTGAATGCGGGAAAGCTCTCAGTTATCCCTGTTAAAAATGCCTCTTACTTAGAGCTTATGTCAAATCAGAGAAAATTCGTTTTCCCCAAGAGGTGCTGCTTTCCAACCAGGGAAGAATTACCAACTTCATCCGTGACAAATTGGTTCAGAGTACACTTCTATACTCTCCCTGGGAAATTGGTTCAGAGAGCATATTTGAACTCTCCCTGAGAGGCTGGCTCCCTGGGAATGAATTTTGCAAAACTCCCTGTGTTGCACAATTGATTCCCTGTTACTTGTGTTTTTAGTCTATTCTTGGAGGTGAACTTAGACAATTTTCCCACAAGGGAAGGAATCATCCAAGAGCTTCTTGTGTGATTACAAGGAATTGAGTACAATGAAGATGCAGCAGAGGGAGGTTCACAGATCGTACTCGGGGTTGTGGGTACTGCTCAGATTACGCATAGCAGTACTTAGTCTAGTGGCGGTGTTGCTGGCTGCAGCACTAGGAGGAGAGCAAGCTGCAGTACAAGCTGCAGTTGTGGAATATGATTGGACTGTGGATTACCTCTTTGTTGCGCCTGATTGCGTAGGGAGGTTGATCATTGCTATCAATGGACAATTCCCATCGCCCACCATTCAAGCAGTTCAGGGAGACACCGTCGTGGTGAATCTGAAGAACAATCTTCCCACAGAAGGTGTTACCATTCACTGGCATGGTATTCACCAGCAAGGTACTCCTTTCTATGATGGGGCTGCGTTTGTTTCCCAGTGTCCCATCAACCCCGGCGAGACTTTCACCTACAAGTTCGTTGTCGATAAGGTGCGTGGGTACCCATTTGTATTCTCCTCTAGATTTCGATTTCATTTTGCAACAGCTGATCTGTATGCGGCAGCTGAACTTCTAGCATGAGAATAGAATTTACTGCAGCTTGTTTTGAGGATCTGATCATCATCAGCTGGTGGGTGGGCGGATTGATTCATTGCAGTCTGGGACGTATTTCTACCATGGGCATTTGGGGATGCAAAGAGCAGCGGGTCTCTTTGGCTCGCTGATTGTTAGCTTGCCCCCGGGGGAGAAGGAGCCCTTTTCGTATGATGGTGAGTTTAGCCTGTTGCTTACCGATTGGTATCACCAGTCGATCTACCAACAAGAGCTGGGCCTCTCCAGCATCCCGTTCGAGTTTGTCGGAGAGCCACAGGTGCGTACTAATCTCATCTGGTTAGGGATTGGTTTATGTGTTCATTTCTGAGCTGATCTGTTGCTGCTGATCGTCTGTTAGACGAACTCCTCATGATGGTTTTGTGGTGGTTGTGGGATCATGGTTGCTGCTGCAGTCGCTGCTTATCCAGGGGCGTGGGAAGTACAATTGTTCGTTGGACTTATGTCCTGTTGGCTCGCCAGATTGCTTGCAATGCAATGCCTCTGCAAACGCCGCCTGCGCGGCACCTTTTGTGTTGGCCGTGCAACCTGGAAAGACTTACCGATTGCGCCTCAGCAGTGTGGCTATACTCTCTTCACTCAACTTCATAATCGAGGTACTTACTTCCTTTTGCTGCACTCAGCTTGCGTACTTACCTCGTTGCATGACATCATCTCCTGCACTCAGCTTGCGTACTTACCGCGTTGCATGACATCATCTGCTGCCAAAAAATGATGATAACATCATCATCATCATCATCACATTGGTGATGATGCAGTCTTGGTGATGATCATATGTTTGATGGGTGTTTCATGATCTACTGCAGAACCATAACATGACAGTAGTGGAAGCCGACAGTCACTATGTGGAGCCTTTTGTGGTGGACAATCTCGATATCTACTCTGGACAATCCTACTCCGTGCTGATCACCGCCAACCAAGAACCCACTCGCAACTATTGGGTAGGTATGAATGTGAGAGGGAGAAAGCCTGCAACCCCCACAGGACTCGCCGTCCTACAATACCTGCCGTCGAACTCATCATCAGGGCTTCTTCTCCCTCCAACTCCAGCTCCCCAGAGTCCTCTGTGGAACGACTTTGCGGTAACCGTCGCACAAGCGGAGAAGTACGCTGCCAAGACCGGATTGGAATATTCCGCACCTCCCGCGAAATCAGACAGATTGCTCATCTTCTTGATCACGCAGAACACGATCGACGGACACATCAAATGGGCGACCAACAACATCTCGTACGTCCCGACGGCGACTCCCGTCCTCGCAGCTTTCAAGTTCAAGCTCTGGAAAGCCTTTGACCAAACGCCACCGCCTGACAGACCTCCCCCGAGCGACAACCACTTGGACATCTTCGCCACGCCCAATCCCAATTCCAGTCACGCGCGTTACGGAAACGGCGTCTACGTCTTCAAACTGGGCAAGGTTGTGGACGTAGTCATACAAAACACCAATACCTTGAACCCCAACAACAGCGAGATTCATCCATGGCATCTCCATGGACATGACTTCTGGGTACTTGGCTATGGGAAAGGGGTTTTCGATCCCCAAACAGATCCTGCCCAAAGCTACAATCTTGTGAATCCGCCGCTCCGCAACACAGTGGCCGTCTTTCCCTACGGCTGGGTGGCCATCCGGTTCATAGCTAATAATCCCGGCGCTTGGCCTTTCCACTGCCATTTGGAGCCCCATTTCTTCATGGGTATGGGTACCGTCTTTGCGGAAGGCATACATAAATTGCCTCACATCCCTTCCGAGACTTTGGGTTGTGGCCTCACCAAACCAAACTGGTGACTTTTGTGATTGTCATCCCATCATTCATAGGTGAAGAAGAATCCTAAACTTGGCATCAAAAATATGCAAACACTCTACCTCGCACATGTGCCATTATTTTGGTAAAAAGCCCAAGGCCTTCCTTCAGTAAAAAGGCCTTGGGCTTTTTCGCTACACTAAACTCCCTCTCAATTCCAAAGATCCCTGCAACAAACCAAAAGTGGCGCTAATCAAAACTTCAAGAACAATGCCAAAGATGACAATGACACCATGATGATGACAACAACAACAAAAAAAACCTTTGCAATTTTAATCGCTCCTAGATTTCAGGGAACCCAAACGCTTCTCGATTGGAGAAGATGATGAGCTTTGGCACATTGTCAAGATTTTGAGGAAGGAGGCCAATTTTTTTTGAACACACCATGAAGTCATGATCTTTCTTTGAATGGTAGAATTGTTACAAAAATTATCTTCATAGTTGTGCTTTGTCAGAATTTTTTTTTGTCTTAGTGAATTCATGATGTCACACTTTATATATTGGTTACAAGTTAAGAGAGAGTTTAGATGCTATGTGTATAAAGAGCATCTCCACCACCACCACCAGTGTAATGGCTTGTATACTAATATTTTTTGGATGAAGTACAAGCTTTCAAATAGCATGGAATTGAGTTTGAACCCTGTGAAGCACTGGCACTTTTTTTCACTTGTATTTTCAGGTCACTCTTTAGCTTGAATTTGTCCCTATTTGAGTTTCACTGGGACTTACTTGAGTCTTACTTTCGTTTTACTAGATCTTTCAAAAATTCGGAAGAAGGCCCAGTACAACTTGTATTGGGCCTGGGCCTTCTGAATTTCAGAAGATACAATTCTACAATTAGTCACTTCGAAAAAAAACAAGAAAAAAAACCATTGCTTTACACAAGGAAAGGTTCCGCTATGGAGGCCTTTTGAATTTTCAACCTTCCTTGACCTACTACTGGCCTTAAGGATCTTAAAGGATCCTAAAGGCCCCCATAGCGAGACCTTCTCTTATACATAAGGACATGTACACAATATTTTGGATGAGGTTCAACTTTGAAATTAGGAAACTGGTTTTTGGTGACCTATTTACTCACTATTCAGGCACTTCTCCATGTTTTTTCCTAAGTGGGACACACGGCTCTGCAGCCTCCACTTTCTACCCTTTTAAGTGTTTTGAATTTTTAACATTTCAGAACAGACCCTGGAGAAGCCCCTTACCACCTAATGGAATCACCTTGTGGTGCTTGTCATGTTCTTGGGTGAGTGGGCCATTCAATAGTGTACATTAAATTGAGTTTGAACTACTGTAATGGTATATGTATAGACTATTTTGGATGAAGTACAACCTTTAAATAACATGAAATTGAGTTTGAAGTTGTAAATATGTAAGCATGTACAGCATGAATGTTTATGGAATAGAATGGGGAAATCATTAACACTCAACAATAGATGTGCTGAACACTGGTAAAGGCCCATATAGCGAGATGTGGGTGGAGATGCTCAAAATCATGATAAGTCATTTGAATCAGAATTTGGCTTTGGCAATGATCTTCTATACCTTATTACCTTGGCAGATTTGACACTAATTATATTATTTCTAAAAATGTAGATTTTTTAAAAAAAAATTCAATTAACAAGAATTTGTGAAGGAAAATATTGAATCTTCAAGAATATTCTATTTGTTGAAATGAAATTAATTAATTATTCAATGGACATGTGTCAAAGTTGCCAAGGTAAGTATGATATTGGCCATTTGAGTGTGATTAGCAATGTTTTTTTCTAACAAATTTCATCATTTGTTTTGTTGGAAAAAGGGAATTATGAATAAATTCTAGTTTAAATTAGACTAATGATTCTAATTTTTTGGAAAATTTTGTTAGTTTTGAATAGTTCAAAATTGAAGAAGAAAAACAAAAACACTAGAGATAATGTCTGCATAATGTTCTTCATAAAACTCAAGCACATGCAAAGTTATCCTGTCAAAGCCTTTTATCATAAAACTTTATGTTGGCATTCTTTGATTGTCATTTAGTTGCTTTGAAGGAAGATCCTTCTTTAAAATGATTAATTTGACCATGACAAAACCCCATGTTAGTTTTTGTTTCATTAGTGCTCTAGCTCCACATCAAGGGTGATCTTCCCAACCCACTCTATTTTGATAATAATTTTATCGGAGTGGAATGTTTCAATGTTATTATATATGTGAATATATATTTTACTATCACTCTCTTTTCTTCATGACAATTTTTGAGCAAAAACTATCTATATAATCACAAAGGGTATTCAAATAACTAAGGGTAAAGATAATATGTTTTGACCCCATGATTAAGAATTCATCCTATGTAGGGCAAATTGGGTGAAAGGGTCTTATCCTTTGAACTCAAGCATATCTAAATTTGTTTACTTGCACTTAAATTGGGTCCTCAAATTGTTAGTTGAGTAGTTAGCCCTAATTTGTAACGTGATATTATGGTAGGAGTTGGTGTTTGTTCCATGGATGCCTGATTGGGGTCAAAATATATTGCCTTCAAAAATTTTAAAAAGTCTTTGTAATCCTCTTACTATAGTTGTTATCCTAGGAGGTCAAATATCTCAACGAAGCTTTAATATTGGATATAAACAATCTAGTATATTTTTACCCAATCAAAATCACTTCTACCAAATATTATTGATCTCTAAATGGTTAATGTAAATCAATAGAGAACATGGTTTTTTTGGTGCCAAGATTTCATCAGTTACCAAATGTTTTTTAAAATGCAAAGAATTAGGGTTTTAGAGGTTTTGTTAACATTAAAACTAAAAAATATTTTATAAAGAAGTTCATTGGATTCTACATTAGGTTCCTATAAGAAGCCAACAACATAGAAGCATGCTTAAATGCTTTCACTTTCATATTTTTCTTGTAAACAAATTTTGTTAAATCTTTTTTTGAATGATTGCCATTGTGGGTACATCACAAATTATTCAAAAACACTAGAAAAGATGGATTCAGTTTTGTTTTCATAATGAACTTGCTAGTAAAGGATGGTGGAAACCACATGTCAATAAGTAGGGGGCTAACTTGACAAACCCATTTACAAATCGATTGCCAAGTTCCAGCACTAGCAATAACCTCACTTCCTTTTGAAGTTGGTGCCCACTTTCAAAGTCTCTCACATTTACACATAAATTGCAAGGTTTCATTAGTATTTAGTGAATTGCATTTTGGCTTAAAATTTGTTTAATGAGTATTTAAGTTTGTCAACATGAGTGCTACATGACCCCTTAATCTAGCTTTGATAGCTCATCATCCTTGATTGAATTTGGTTAAAATTTCTACCAATGATTATTGAGTTTGTAAACCTTGCATCTAACAGCTAGTTTTATAATCCTATATGTGAATGCTGGTTTGAATTACACTTTAAAGTAAGCCTCTAGGTAGAGGTAAAATGGGCATAGATAGAGATAAAGCTTTTGGGTTAAGCTTGTGTTTAGTTTGGATGTTGAAAGAAAGTTTGAAGAAAGATACAATGTGATGTGAATCATGAATACCATGTTTCTCTTACTCAAGATTTTGGAGTTTGTTAATCAAAGAAAACCAATACATGAAGTGATTAGTTCTAATGTTGCATTTAACAATTTCTTGCAATTTCCACCATAGGTGCAAAACTTGAAATTGTGAATTGCTTGTTGAAAAGGGTTGAAGATCAAGTCAATTATGTAAAGTAGGCAAGATTTATGGGTTTTTTCTTTTTCAAGTTGGAAGTGAATTGAGAAGGATTACCCTAGATTGGATTATTAATGTGGCCATGATTATGTAGAGACTTAAAATGCCACTAAATAGAAAGGGTACTTATGTCAACTTGTTTGATATTTGTTACTAATTCTATAGATTAAAAAAAATTGATACAAATTTTAAATGTAATAAGGGGATGACCAACCATGATGCCCAATATTGTCTTTAAAACCCACCTTCAAAATGTATCGTGTAATACCTAATGTAGTTCATAATTCAAGTGTTAAATAATTATTTATCAAAATCAAGTTTGACAATAAATAATAATAATAATAATAATAATAACCAAATAAAAATATTGGACAATGATGATTGATCATTGCATTTAATCTCAAGATGAAGGACTTTCAATAGAAAACAAGTAATTACACAATGTCCTTTCTTCATCACATTTTTTGGTTGCAAATACTAAGAATTCTAATTTATCCAACAACTTCTTAAATGAGGTTGTTGCAACTTGCTAAGCAAAACATAGGTAAATAATTAATTGATAAGTCATTTGTATATTAGGTATTGAGGAGTAAAAACAAAGAAAACAAAGAATCTTACATACAATGAACACATTTATTTGAAATTCTCAAAAATTCATCCTAGATGATCATGAATTTTTTTAAACTTTCAAGGTTTTGAACATGTAATTTCTTTGAATTTTAGTATTTAATATAATTATTGTACAACCTAGAAAGGTATTACAATATTGATTAATAGGCTTTCAAATGTATGACATGTTTGTTGTGGTGTTTGGATGATCTATCATTCATTGCTTCCTTCAAGGGAAAACATTTATTGTGTAAGTACAATTGAGACAATGAAGAGATGGGCCGTATTTCAAATCACATGAAATTGAATAGGATGATTTGGAATAGATAGTCTTTTTAACCATTACATCTTTTATAGTTGGATGAAGCTTTTGATTCACCAAACTTGTTACAACTAAGCAAAATTTCTACCCATTCAACATTTCAAACTATAAATGAGAAATAAAGAAAAAAAAATAACATAAAGGAATTCCAACCAAGAAAGACAAAAAGAAATATGGTTCAAAATACTAAGTTACCAAAAACTAAGGAAAATTCGAGCTTCAAAATCAAAAGTAGATCAAATTAAAAACTTTCATTTGTTATTTTTATAAACACAAGAATAAAAATTACCTAATGGATAGTCCTCTAAAGCAAAAACTATGCATGGACAAGCCATGTTGTAACCTAATATTGTGCAATTTTATTTATTTTTTAAAATTTTGGTTTTGCTTTTGATTTTTGAAAAGAAATTGGAGGTTCTTTCAATGCAGGTTTGAACTTGCTTCTTCCTATTTTAAAACCATGTAGTTCCATTTCTAACACATTTTTTAAAATTCAAAAACCTTTGGGCATGGTTTTAAACTAGGTTTAATTTCATCTGAACATTAAGCACTTTTGTATGCTAGATATTATATAATTTAAAATATTTATATCAAATTAATATCATGATTTACGTAGATATGGAGTTCAACAATGAATAAAAAATAATATTCAACTATGAAGTTCAGGCTACTTGTCAACTTCTCAAAAAAAAAAAAATTTGCATGGATTTAAAAGATGTTTTCAAAATTGTTTTCTCATGGTTGCAATTTTGGGTTTAAATTTTGCAAAAAACCAATTTCAATGTCCAATTCTTGTCTTAGTTTTAATAATAAAAAAATGTGAATTTAAATCCAAGTTACAAAAATTTAACCTTGAATCCTTGTTTTAACTAGTGTTGTGCATGTGTTCAAATGTAAATGTTAGAACTAGCAATTTTAGATCTAGTTATCAATAATTTAACATAATTGAATCCAAATATTAAAAATTTTTAATAAAAATTTTACCCATTAATTGACATCACTACAAAATGGGGTAAAACTTGAAAGCTTTTATTTGTTTATTTTCAGTGGAGGACACTTTGAAAACTTCCTTGGGTTTCACTGTGTGTTAAAAATGTTTAGGGTTTTTCCCATCATTTTTCTCTCCAGAACTTTATTTTTTTACACTTTGAGTTTGTGTTTTGTGGCAATTCTTTGTGTATATGTTTTCTTTAAAAAGCTTGTGCATTGTGTTTGCATTTCTTTTTTAAAACTTCATTCGTTTGTGTTTTGTAGCAACATAGTCATGTTGTGTGTGTTTTCACATTGTATTCTATGTATTCTAATGGTTTGCATTTTCGCATTGTGTTGTGTGCATAGACATCACATTTCATATTTCAACTTTGAATGTTTTAGTGGTCTACTTTTGATTTTGAATGGTATGTTGCATTGTTTTCAATTTATGTTTTAAGCATTCAACTCTTGATTTTTTGTGAGTTATTACTTCAAGGTAAATTTTCACTTTCACAAAAAGTTGCAAAGAAAAAATAATTATGTGGTTTGTTATAAGCAAACCCTCTAGTTCAACATTTCTAGTGATCTACTTTCCTCTTTGTAAAAACTTTAATTTAACATGTATGTGGTTCAACATGTGTGTTTGTTTCATTTTTGGTGGTTTGTTATCTAGTTCTATATGTGTGTGTTTGTTTCCTTTCTAATGGCTTTAGTATGTATATGTTCAATTTTTCATGGTTTAGAAGTTTATAACTCCTAAATGTGTGTTTTTCATTTCTAGTGAGGTTGGGGTGTGTGTGTTCAACTCCTAGTTCATAAGGTGCAACAATTCTTTCAAGGTGTGTTTCATTTCTAATGGCTCCTCCTAGTTCAAAAACTTAGATTTCATGAATGTGTGTTTCAATTTTAAAAGCTTTTTTTTATTCTCCTTTGTTTGTTCAAAAGTTTTGGTGAAACTCCTCCTGATTTAGAAGTTTTGTAATTCATGTTCATGTTTTGCTTTATTTTGAAATGTGTGTGTGCATGTGCAAGTGTTTTGTTTGTGGTGTAAATTTGTGGAACCTTAAAGTTGTGAGATCCAAATTTATATCCAATTCTCAAATAGTTTAGAAATTCTCCTTTGAGCTTTTAGTGTCACTCTATTTTGTGTTATTTTGTTACAACTATGTGCAAGGGTGAGATCTAATTCCATATGGTTCAATTTTGAGGTGGATCTTTTTTAGTGTAACTTTATTTTGTATGGTTTTGAACTCTAAAATTCAATCCTATATGTTTATGTTCTATGTTTTCCTTCTTTTATGGTGTAATTTTATATGATTATGTTAAAACTATTTATAAGTTTGAAGTGGTTCTAATAATTCATTAGGTTTTGTGCTTTCATGTTTTTTCAAGTTTTTAATGCATGCAATTAAAAGGATGGCATCAACAAGTGAAACACTTAAAATGTTACATGAATGTGATGAATTTATGTCATTAATTAGCACCCCAATCAAATTACCCTCAATTGGATTAGAAGAGGCATCCAATCCTAATATGAAAATAGTTTAACAATTTTTCATTCTTCAATTCTAATTTAATAAAAAATTGTGGTACTCTTTTTATCACATTTTTGCTTATTGAATTTTTTTGTTGTTAATGGTGTTGTTGTAATAAATTTTTGAAATTCACAAATGTTATGATGTGTTGTATGCAACCCTTTTGTAGTGCAAGTTGATCCGAGGAATATGTCCCAAGGAAAGAACAAAGGACTTTTAAATTATAATAATCAACATGGCACAAGCTCACTCAAAAACACACTTCTAATGTAGATCCATTGAAAAAAAACACTGCTAAGATTGCAAAGCAAAAGTAAAGGAAAAACACAAGCAGTCAACTAAACTATTCTCACACAAAAAATGCAGTAATTAAAATACATACTATTTAGGGTTAGGGTTTGGGGATCACTGGAGCAGTGTGTGCAACTGTGCTTTCGTTCTGGAGAAGAGCTGCTGCAATGGAAGAAGACCGATCGAAAGTTTTGCAGAGATTTCGAAGATGCGTGCAATTGTCTGATATTATGGACATGCTTGAAGCGTTTGTGGATAGCCGTGCGGTAATAATGCGAAATGGTCTTGAAGAGGTTGTTGTGAAAGGAGTGATGACAGTTGCGGGGATTGGGGATACCCGTGTTGTGTTTCTTGCTAATGCGGAAATGTCGTGAAGAGGTTGTCGAAGAGAGAGATGGCAGTGGTCTTCAGAATACTGTGTTTTCGTTTGAAGATCATGTCGCGGGAGGATGTTGGCCAATAACGTTCGTTATTGTTAATTTAGTAACGAGCGATTGTTTTGTTGTGGGTTGCAATGTCGTCGTTGTTAGTAGAACTGGAGAGTGGTTTGGGTTCTTCTGGTGTACTCACGCGCAGTCGTGTAACAGTAAGCCCAAAGAAACCTTTGGACGCCATCATTAGTGATCTCAGTGATGCTGCTGCTCTTCGACGACGTATGACAAGCCCCTGCAGAGAAGTAGCAGCAGCAGAGGTGAGGTCGCCGCCGTTTCTTGGACGGTCTGTGAAGAGGACGCTTGGGAGAGAGGAAGGGAACATTGCAACAGGAGGAGAGAGACAATGCCCCCCCAGCAGCCGTTGGAATTCGCAAGCCAGAATCCTGAAGTACATGACCGAGCTCTTCCCAGGGAGAACGTCAGTAAACCCTTCCCCTGTCTCTGTACAGCCTCTCCTTCTGTTTATCTTCTTGCAATTCCTTTTGTAATTATTACAGGAGGCATTGTTTCATTTCTAATTATACAAGCCTCAGCAAAACAATTGCTGCAAAAGAATGGTTGCTTTGTTCTGGTGCAAGATTGTTGCCCATACTCAGCTGATGCAGAACTATGTCTCATGACTGTGGCTAAATTTCTACATAAGAGGGTACTTTGTTTTGTATAGGCAGGAGATTGGTGAGCTTCTCAGTATTCTTGGGGAGGCATGTGACTGTATCCCTCCCCTTCTTCTCTACGGAGCAGCTGCAACTGGCAAGACCAGCATCGTGTGTGAGATTATGAGAGTGCTTGGTCGCCCACATGCGTATGCAAGCTGTCGCTCCTGCCACAACCCACGCCTTCTTTTTGAATCTATCCTCAACCAACTGGTAGGTCACATTCGATCAGCTGCAAACAACTATGCTAGTGTGAGGCGCTGTGAGAGACTCCCAGATTTCATAGAGCACTTGCCAGGTGCTTGTGCAGAGGCAATGTCATGCCAGAACTCTGTGAAGAAGCAGGGGATCAGCTCTTCCAAGAAGGTATTTGAGTACTATCCCTGGTGAGCTCTTTAGTGATTCACTCTGTTGTTTCAGTACCACTCTCCAGGTTTGGGAAGGATGGCTATGATTTTCAGTCAGTGCCTGTTTGGGATGTCTTGGTTATTCTTGTGTTTGACAGATTCTTCCTTCCATATGTAGAAATCAAAGCCTGCTCAAACCAACGAAAAAGCCAGTGACCAAGTATGTGTTCAAGATTGTACAAGAAGGGGTCCAGGTTTAAATGCCTGATACAATTCCACTGTCCGTTTTGCAATAACAGATTGCCCCAGTCTCACCTCCTGACCAGCTGCAAGCAGAAAAGCCCAAGGAGATGGTGTACTTGGTTATTGACAATGTGGAGTTGATGAGGGACTGGAGTGGGGGAATGATGCTCCTTGCAGCTCTGTTCAAGCTCTCAGAGTTGACCAGACTGCCTTATTTGGGTCTCCTGTTCATCAGCCGTGTGGGACCTGATGGAATCCAGGCATGTGTCACATCCAGGGAACCCCTTCCACTATATTTTCGAGATTACAATGACAGTGAGCTTGCCCAGATACTTCTCCTCCAGCAGCCTAATGCAGAGCTCTATGCTTCATTCTTGAGGTACTTTAGGGCCCCTTCTTCAATGATGTCCTGTCAAGCTGAAGATTTTATACTTTCAAGTCAGCACCAAAGTGTTGTCAACACACACAGTCAGTATGTTTTGAAAGCCAGTGACTAAGTGTCTTATTACTGAAGTGAATTTGAATTATGCTAATCTGCAATGATGTTGACTGTTGTCTTTGCCCCAGTGCTGTGCTAAAGACATTCAGCCGAGCCTGTCGTCGGGTCACAGAGTTGTCAAGAAGCCTAGAGCCTCTATTTCAGATCTATTGTGAGCCAATTCTCCGAGGGGCGGCAGTAGGGCCTGATGACCAAGGGAAGCGGCAGCGCTATGGTCTGCTGCAGCCACACATCCGACCGGCCCTTTCTCAAACTCTCATCATTGGGGGATCAACACCTGGTATGCCAATTATTTCCCTGTTGCATCTGTCAAAACTGCAGGAGCAAAGCCAGTTATTCATGGTATTCATGATGAAGGTGATCATCTGATGCTTTGTGAGTGACAATGGCAAGTTTTAAGGGTTGCTGGCACTGAGATAACAGTTACCTTCAAACTGTTGTACAGTTTTCTCTCCAAACTATATATAAATGTGTTCCAGTGGCTAATCCAATGTACTGCAAGTAGGCACCGCTGCTGATAGCTATGTCACTTTGAGTGGTAGCAAGTTTTAAACAGATTCTTGTATGGTTATCTACATGATCTGGTGGGAGCAGATGAAGTCAGTGAGGAGTATTGGCAGCAGGTCACTGCCGTTCATGATGATGTTGATGGTTGTCTAATACTTTGTGGGTGACACTCACAAGGTTTTGACAGCATTCATTCTTATTGCGTTCATTTTGGTTTTGCTGGAACTGTCACAATGGTCACCTTGAAAGTGTTAATTGTGCCAGATGTCGCTCTTAAGCCTGCTTTTGAATTTGCAGATGGTTACTCTCCATCTTTCTCCACCTTTTGATTGCATATTTCTTCCTGTAATCACCAAGTTTTTCATCAAATTCTGTAAATGGCACAGATGAGCAAGGCTCAGCAGAGAGAAGGGGAAGAAGAAAAGGACGCACAAAGAAGACACAGTTTGGTGGGAGGGATGCCAATGAATTGGGCTTTGAGCTCTCAATGAGCAGCAAGTACCTTTTGCTGGCAGCTTATATTGCATCCCGAAATGCTCCCACACTGGATGCCAGTTTGTTTGACTCTGGGGAGGGTGCTTGTAGTGGTGGACGGCGAAAGAGGAAGTAAGTGAGCTTATCAAGTATGAAACCTTTTGCCGCCTATTTCAATCAATGATAGGATGAGGAGATCTTGGTCTGTTGGCTGGAGCTTGAACATATGATGCTCTCTTATATAGCATTTATCTTTGGAAAGGTGAGTGAGTAGCATGGCTTTTTTCTCAGAATGAGCATCTCTGATTGTTGAGAAAGACCTATCTTTTGATTCACTGCTGTGTGGTGCACAGGAGTGGAGCATTGGCTGTAGAGAAGAAAGAAGCAGAAGCACAGAAGCGTCAACTGAGAGGCCCTGGCAGCTTTCCCCTAGAGAGAATGTTAGCTATCTTCCGTTGCATAGTGGTTGAGCATGATGACAGATACCCAAATGGTCTTTCACATCTCTTGCCTTCTGAAACCAGCCAACAGACAGAGGAAGCAGCGGTGGCAGCAGGGGGAGATCTGACTGAGGAGCTCACAGCAGATGTTCTTATGCAGGTCACAACTCTTGTGAGTGTCAACTTGTTGTACAAGAATTCCACAAACCCGCTTGAACGCTTGACTAGATACTGTTGCAACATTGATTCAGAGCTCATTCAAAAGGTTTGTGGCTTCTTCTCTCTCCAATTGACATGCTTTGAGGTGGCATAAATTAAGTCACAGATTCAGTGACCATATCTGCAATTCTGTGCTTTACCTTGGCTTGACAATTCGAACTTGCACGAGCATACTAGTCGGTGCTCTTGCCTGGATTTCTGCATTGATGAAATTTGGCATAAACACGAAAGGTTGATGCTATTGCTGCGCTTGGTAAGTGACTCCTGTATGGCTTGTTGCTTGTGCAGATTGCACGGAGTGTGAACTTCCCTCTCTCCAAGTATTTGCTTGGTGGGTAGTTCTCTTCAAGATTTGTAACATATTAGAGTAAGTGTCCATTGCAGGCTAGGTGAGCTTAGCACTGTTGACAACATCTGTACATCATTTGGCAAATTCATGCAGTCAAGTGTTGGAGGTTGGATAGCCATGATAGAAGTTTAGGGTTTAGGGTTTAGGGTTCATGACAAATGCAAGCAATCTAACAACTTGAGGTTCCTAAACAACAACATTCAATTTATTCTCTAGCAAATTCATGCAAATTCATACAGGCAAGAGCCAATTGTAGACCTTGTGTAACCTGCCAAATGGCTATCAAAGTTTGAGAGGGACTCAAATGGGAACAAAATGAAGATGGAATGATTGTACCTGATCAGTCTCTTTTGCTGTTGTGCCTCATCACCATCTCTCTCTTCTATTCTCAAGCTACCATGCTGGAGATGGAAGCTTTCTCACAGTTTGCAACTTCAAACATTTATTGACAACAGAGATGCTTGAGACATAGGAACAATGCCTAAGCATCTGAAGCCACTGGGACTCCATAGTCTATACATATGTGAGGACATCCTTGATCACTGGCTTTCCAGGTCCATCCTGTGCACCAGCTTTGATTCTGCAAAGAAAAACCTAAGATCAAGAGCTGAAACAAGTTTCATCATGTGCACAGCTTTGATTCTGTGTAGAAAACATACCATCAGGAACTGAGAGAAGTGGTTGCCTTCAATAGGAAAGTTTTCAGCAGATATCTTGTTTTGTGCTTTCTGCACGAGAAAAGATGAAACAACGTTGCAGAGGAAACGAGCCCGTTCGATCTCCACATGCTTCAGATTCTCCTTGTATTGGAGAGAAGCAAGAATTATTTTCCTCCTGCTGTGCTTCTGGATTTTCAGTGTGTGCGCAAGAACGAGATTGTCGAGACAGATATGCATAGAGGATGAGGGGACTGCCGTTGCTGCTGAGAGTAAGTCCTCACTATCAGCATCTCGTATCATCATCGTCAGGCTCCAGCTTCTGCGCTCTAAAGCTTCCGTTCGTTAGAACATTTAGCATACAAGGAGGAAGCAGCAGCTCCGCCTGGAGGAGCTTGGAGGCTAGGTCGGATGGAAGAGGAGATGATGATGATGCAACAAGTAGCGGGAGTAAGAAGAAGAGCGAAGAAGCTCCTGTGGTGGTGGATTTTCTCAAGCTGAGCGAGCGTGATCTTCTTGCACAGTGCAAGGTGGATACTTTCCGAGCATCGGGACCTGGTGGCCAGCACCGCAACAAGACGGAGAGCGCCGTCAGGCTCCGTCATCTTCCCACGGGACTTGTCTCTCAGGTTCGCTCTCACTACTACACTGTCTCCTTGTGTCATCTTCTTCTCTGGAAAGCGCTCGCTGCAGATACGTCCATCTTCTTGCTTTTCTGTTCTCCAAGAATTGCCGCAAACAGATACGCTAGACGCTTCCTTGTTTTTCTTTCAATGAGGAAAACAATCCGACGAACTTGTGAGCACAAAACTTCGACAGCATTTTCACACTCCATTCATGGTAGAAAACAAACTGTCTGCATAATAAGATAACAAACAATGAGCTTCTCTTCAGCTCTTCATGCTATGCTATTGGAAATAGGCTCTCAGCAGGCTTGCTCATATCTGCATCCTGCTTCCCATCTCCATATTCATGCATTTGCTGCATTTTGTTCAAGAAGCACAAGAATTCCTATGAGCACAGCCATAGATCAATGTGTTTAGCATAGTTCTCCATGATGCATTGATCCTGTGCTGCAGAGACATGTGCACAGATTCACTCCTGTGCATGTCAGTGAGAAGATCCTAGTGTCGTACTGTCACTCAGTCATGGTTGTCAGGAGACAGGATATTATAGTACCTCTTCTCCTCTTTCTTCTGAACTCATGTAAGGACCCTAAACCCTTAAAGCTTCTGTTGGGAAGATGATCTCCGTGGAGAGAACTTGCAGGCATCAGATGACCGCTCACAGAACAACAATCGAATTCTGGCCTTGAACCGACTGCGGCAGTTGATTGCAGTTGAAGGTGATTCACTCTTCATGTGTTTTGTCTTTTGAAACAGTTTTTTCATGTTAACTTAGTCTGCCTGAGGATGGACAACTTTTTGCCAGTGTGTACTTCTTCCATTGACCTTCATTGCACTGGTCTGCTTGCAGTTCCCAATTGGCAGAAGTTTTGGTTTTAGGGTTTAGGGTTTGCAATCATAGACATCTGCAATCTCTTCAAGCATATTAGTCTGTACTGGTTGGAAGCTCTCAAGTTTTGTCTGAATTTTCATTCTTTAGTCAGCATGTGCAGGGCAACCTTCTGATTCCCAATGAGGTCTGTGACTATGCTGTGCAATTAGCTGTATTTTCTGAACATGTTTCCACCAGCAGATGGAGCTTTGTTGAGCTCTGCTATTGGTTTTGTGAAGGATTTGTTGTTGAGCAGCATGTGTGTGGAATCTTTCATTTGGGTAGTGAGGCGGCCTGTGGAGTTGGAAGGTTACAAAGCTCCCCCAGAGCTCATGCGGATACTGCCTAATGTTACAAAGGCAAGAAGAGAGAGGGAAGGGATACAACAGATAGGAGCAAAACACCCGGACTTTGTTCTAGTGAGTCTTCTCAAATCTTAGTAACAAGATGTGTTTACTTTACTCTGCTAATAATTCCTTTTGTTTGTCTCCGAGATCTGCTAAATTGGCTTCGATCAAGGGCATGTTAGGGGCATCACAATAATGTATGTTCACGTTCCAGTTCTGAAAGCGAATTCTTGGCTGACACAAATTTTCTACAGGGGTTGCAGGAATTGCTGGACTTGTTGTGGTCAGTCAATGGCTCTATTTCTGAATGTGCAGCACTCCTTGGGTCAATTTCTACAACCTCAATAGCCCATCAGCCACCAGATTATTGGTTTCTGAAATGAGTTTGTCAATTTGTTTTACTTTCTTTTTTGTAATCACAGTCATCGCTTTGATGTTCCTAGTTTGCTGAAGAACAAATTGTTCTGCAGACTGAGCACTGGAGCACTTTCAAGGTTGATTGTGTCAGAGAGGACAGTCTGGAATGCCGTAAACAACCTTCGGATTTCCCATGTAAGTCACAAAGCTCTTATGTTGAAGTGCATTTGGCAGATACTTGATTACACACACACACATATCTATGTGTATGTATCATTGAAAAAGCATGTTGATTTTTTGGGCATCAAGTTATATTAGAGAGAGTCCCCACAACTTTTTTAGAGTTTTGTGTAGACAACTCTCCATAGGAGCCATATGGATAATAGACACTCTAGATAGTATACTGATAAAACACTTGAATTTTTCTGTGCAGAACCTGAAGCCACTACGTGGAGATTGATGTTGATGTTATATCATGAATTTCTTCTGTTCTTGACAAAGTCACTCCAAGCTTCACACATAGTAGTATCACAAGGATATTGTTGAGCCAAAGGGTGAACTATAAAAGATCTGTCACTTGTCAATTAGAGAATAGAAAAGAAGAGAACCCATTTTTGGGCAATTCTGAGCAGTTTTAGAGGTCAGGTGCCTTGAGAGACCAGGTGGGAGACCGGATGATCATCACCTAAGGTGCACATAATTCGCTTTGCATGTGTAGAAGATAGGTATTTGCACAAAAATGTCCTTGCAATTATTTGGAACTTTTAGCATGAGCACAACTTCACAGACTATATCATCTTGCTGTGAAATGGGTCCTCAGTTCATGTAACTCAGATCAAGTTCTCCATTCATTTGAAGCTGGAGCATATGAGCACGAGTTCACAGACTCTTTACTGTGACTTCACAGACTAGGTACCTTTCAAGAAGAGACCTTGACTAAACCCTAAAGCGCACCTGGACGCCCGAATTAGACAAGTCTGGGAAGAAACTATTCGTCCACCGGCGGTTACGGAGTGGTCTGAATCCGGAGACGAAGAGTTTTCCACTCCTAGAGATCGAAGAACGATCTGGGATCTCAAAGAAGCAAAGCGATCACGATTCCAAGACTGTCTAACCTATGTTAGGGTTTGTGGGGCGAAACCCTAACTTTGTGGATCTATCTTCCCCAAAGTTGTGATTTCTTGCGTTGCTGGCGTTGTCGATCGCGATGGGTTTTTTTTTGTTGCAGATCCACAAGTGGTGATGGCCAGCTCGTCGCAGCAGCAAGCAGATCGCAACTTGGATGAGTGTTCGCTCTATGGGTAACGAGTCTCTTCTTACTCTTCTTCTTCTTCTTCTTATCATGCTTCGACCCATGCGTGGGCCTCTTAAACTTCTTTTTTAGCATCGAGACAGTAGCGCATTGGTCAGGACTGATCGCAAATTTGCAACTGATTTTGAGATTTGGAATCCCGCGCAGGTGCAGCCTTAGGTGTCAGCCATGAAAGTCAACTCGGTTGTTATAGGGGACTAAGTTTCTGGAACTGGTTTCTGGATTGATATGGAGTTTTGTAAGGTGTTTTGAACTTGATGCAGGTCATGGATATTCTCAGTGCTGGGAGCTCTCATCGCCATTCCAGTGGGGATCAAGAAGAAATCATATGCACCCCTCGTGTTCTTTGGGGCCACAGGTGCAATGCTTGACATTGTGCAGAGCATAACTGACTGTGAAAGAGAAAGGGTGGAGAAGGAACACGCAGCAGCATTGCTTGCTGAAGGTGGTGGAAGCGAAACCTCAAGCAACTCTGCCATTGATACATTTCAGGATACTCTTGAGAAAGAGCCAGAAAAGCTCTAAACCAAATCAAAGTAGCTAAGTAGTAGTCAGCTTGATGAACTATGATGTTCACAAAAGTTCATTAGAGTGTATGGACATTCGAGTCATTGGCCTGGTTTAATCTTGCTCACTATTGTTGAGAGCAGGAACATGTGTTGCAGAGAGTGGTCTGAAATAATGAACTTTGGGCTAGCAATTGTATAATCAAGTTTCTACATTCAGGCTGCACATATTTGATTGCAAATGGAGCAGATTGCACATAGGTCAGTCATTTATTTCCCTTGTTGCTTTGGCTGGAAGTCTCCCACACCTGACACAAATTTCAAATGAGATCAAAGCCATCCAGAAGATGAGGAAATTGTACTGCAGCACAGTCATCAAGGTATTGAACCTAGACATAAAATACTTGGTGGTTGTCATGATCTTCTTGACCTGAATCAATATGCCCCTCCACTGATGGATTTATCAGATCCTTGATTATGGTGGAAAATGTGAAGGAATGCAGCATCAAATTCCACTCAAAAACTCACTTAGACAGAATTCTTCACTGAAAGCTCCACTACAAAAGCATACGTCAAATACTTCTCGAACAGGCTTTCTGCTATGTTTCACGCACTTTTCAACATAGCATGGTGAAAACAGAATACGAATACATCTTGATCACTGTACAAGTCACTTCAACTTTGTTATGCCAACCACCACCTGGATTTATGTATTTCACTTCAGCTATAAGCCAGATTGCATATTTTTGTCAAAATTGACACATAAAGCATTTAGTATCTGCATGACAATACAGAAATGTTCAGGTTTCAGAGAAATGGGTCAATGCTACTGAAAGCCAAAAAGAAGAGAAACATATATGTTTTATACTCTCATCATTTCTGCAGTTAGTTGCAGGATGATGCATGAGACCTGAGGAGATTCAGAAGTCTGAAGAATTGAGAAAGCACTGGCTCAAAAGAATCAGTGTTTAGTCAATAGGACATGTTACACTACTTGATTTTATCACCATTGTGTCTACATCACCAAAAAAAAAATTTAAACAAAATGCTTTGTCAAAATGGTAGAATGGATATACAATAGATATTACATGGGTAGCCTCTAATTATTGTAAGTTTATTGTTGGCTATGCCTCAGAAGCTAGAGCTTTGGGTTTTTTTATGTGGGGCTCAACAGGGTAATTAGAAGCCTCATACATCTGTTTATAGTTTTTCTCCCTAAAGCTTCTATCTATTGGTTTTTTATTTTCTCTTGAGGTTGAAATAGTTAGGAATCTCTTGAGAAGATGGCCTGATGGCTTGAAAATTGGTCCAGGATTTCCCACTATTTTCCTCTTTTTACATGATGGGTTTCATGCCTTCATCACGGCAGCAACCCATACTCTAAATTGGGATGTGCCCAAATTGGTAGCATGTTTTGATATGGTAATCAATCAATACATCTTCCCCATTGTACACAACAAAAGCTTTGTGTGTGTGTGTTGAGGAATTCTTGTGTTCTTATGTTCTAAATCCATTTTCTAGTTTTCTCATGCATTTGGAGTTTGTTGCAGTTTTTCCGAAGAAAGCTGGCATGTAACTTGTGAAGTTGATGAGAATGATTTTCTAGTTTCCCTAAAGCATAATGAATTAGAATGGATAGGGACAGCCAACAAAAGTCAGTAGCACACCCGCAACTAAAAACCTTGAGTTTCAACAACACAGCATTGATGAGTTTAGGCATGGATGGTAACTGATGGATTGTGCTGCTGAAAGAACTCTGTGGCATGGAATTACATCACCAAGATGGAGTGAGCAGTGTTGAGAAGGATGTGATCATATTGCATTGCAGAAACCTGAATTAATAGTTTGGATTGAGATAGCTCCAGTACTGTTGATATAGTCAGATTTCATGGAGTTTCAGACTGGTTGGAAGATAGATACCACTGTTGAACAGATTGGTGGGATGGTAGCAATATTCTTCAATAGTTTCTCTATCTGGTGAATGGTAGAAGTGTACTTAATTATGCTGTGGATCTGGAACAGGTAAAGTAACTGGATTAGATAGAATGATCCAGAGTTTCTCAGGTACAAGAAAAGCTTCCCAGTCATGTGGCAAACTGCTATGGATTGGACGTTCAATAGATGGTCGTGCAGTATCTTGAATCTGGGTCAAGCAACCTGGGCAAGAAAGATATACAAGTGAATGAAGGCAACAAATGAGAGATTCCAAAAATGCATCTGTTAACTATACAAATGCATGAGGCAAAACTTAGAAGTGCAGTACTGGTGCTTGAATTTCTAACCTTGCACATCACCTGGTTGGAAGGAAATGTTTATTGCACATACACTCATTGGTTGTACCAAAGTCTAGAATCAGAAATTTCTCTGTTAGAATGTCTGTTGGTCATTGTTTTTCCCCCAAATTCCTTCTGTGTGTTTAGTCTCCTCTGCTCTGTGTTTTTTTGTATTGTATTTTCTCCTTCCTCTTCTGGTTTGTTGCTCACAAGTAGCACAGTTGCATCTTCCCAGTGCTTCTGGATTTGCAGCAGAAAATCAGTACACAGGTTGGTGTTTACACTGAAATTTACCCACCATAGGGAGCTGATGAAGTCAATGAGGAAGTTGTGATACAGAAGTTACTATCATACATGTTAATGTTGATGGTCGCTTAACAGGTGTGAGACTGCCACTGTTGTTCATACTGCAAGTGTTTATTTTGGTTTTTTTTTTTTTCCTTGTTCGGTTTTTGTTATGTGGTATTTTGTCTATTCTTCTCTGGAAATTTCTATGACTTAATCAAGTGTTAATGCATTACCTTTTCTTAACTGTGAGAATGGAGACTTCTTGTTTTATGAGATAATGTTAGAACCTCTGACCTTGTACATCATTGCTTGAGCTTCTTGCAGGATCATAGCTAGTACCAATCCCACTGCCACTACTACATGATCCCAGCAAGCTGCCATACATCTTCTCATGATCCTAGGCTCTTGATGAGCCAGCCTCCCCAGAAGCCATTTCTTATCTCCAAAAAGGGCCACTACAAAGTATTCTGGGATCACCACATGATTAATTCCCATTCCTCTATAAACCTCTCTCATGTCAAAAGTTCAGGATATGTAATTCAAGTTGGACCAAATCCCTCTCCCTACTGTTATAGACATCATGGTAATATAGACATCCACAGCTACAATTACAATGCAAGTTGAGGTGGGAGAAGATTCAAGGTTTTCTCAAAGGATCAGAACTGAGTTGTTAATTGAAGATCAGACGTACTGCTTGAGCTAGCTGGGCCCATCTTACAGAGGGTGAAGGATAGAACATTAGCTTTTTCAAATCAACAAAAAGCTAGAACAGACTGGAATCCAATGCCTAGCACAAGATCATGAGCTGGAGTGAATTAACAGCCACCAGCACACCATGAGGGATGGATGCTGAGTGAATAGGAAACACTTTTCCATTGAATTCCAGTTCCCTAGCTAACAATAGTGGTTAACTGAGTTTTCTGTTTTTACCACCTACCTACTAACAACCCATCAGCCCTTTACCTATGTATTAAATATCTACATACATCTACTCACCCAGTAGCCACCTATTAGCCTACCTACCACGACAACCTATCCCTTACGGGAAACCTGACATCAACTCAGTTTGGGTTCATCCACAACTGAGTCATAACAGACTTCCAATGCCTGGTGCACTGGTTGCTGTTGCTTCCCTCTGTACAAGAGCATGTTGAAGGCATGGGCAATGGGTTTTCAATCAGCGATGTGATGACCCCACAAGCAAAAAAGATGGATAAAGACCAAGGTCTAGTTTGGGACCCATCACACCTTATTAGTCATCAAGAGCAATCACTAGAAAAAACTTCTATGCTAATTTGAATTTCCTACCAAATGATGTACAAGATACAAATATATGCACGTCAACTAGTGCTCCTAAGTTTTCATATCTCATGCAATTGTTAGCTGGACCTATAGATTCTCACTTCCATGTGTTTGCTGCTGAAATACTGGAAATCTGTTGCAGGATGCACTCATAATTCTGATGTTTTAGTTGAAAAAGTTAACTGTCTTGATCTGGTTTGCCTTGGAACAGTATCAAACTTCCTAACTAGATTTCATCCCTTGAACAGTATCAAACTCCCTAACTAGATTTTGTTGGAAGAGTAAATGTTCACATTTCTTTGAACGAATGTCATATACTGCAAATCGCCTCAAAGAATAAATAGCATCAGGGGATATGCTATATTCTGGATTGAAAATCTCCCAGTCAAAAACCAGAATACACTATGAGTTGCAACTCTGAAACATGGTGCAACCAAATTTGCTCTAGTTCTCTTCAAGAGTGATCATTAACCTGAGAGGAACTCAGACCCCAGTTACCTAGTGCAACCTTTAGACCAACATATAACACATCTTAGCCCTTCACTGACCTAGGAAACCTTCATGAATAGCATAAAAATAACAGAGAATTTAGGTGAAGAACACACCTCTGTAAAGGAGATGACAAAAAATTCGATGCTATTATATCCTCTTGGCAGGCTTGATTCGGAGAATAGCTTGTCTTCACGATTTTCTGAAAGCCAAGTTTTGGAACCCTTCTGTAATTTAAGATATCTAAGATGACAAAGTTGCATCAATAATATGACCAACCAAGCCAGCACAATGCTAGCTTGTTAGTGTTAAATTTCTCTCAAATATACACAAACCATGGCCTTGTTGCTGATTGGATATGGAGTGCTAGAACCAAGATTCAATATGCAGTCAAAACTGCCTATGGACATGACGACAACAGAAAAAATAAAACAGATAAGAGATCCATAGAACCAACCTTCAGGTACTGCATATAATACCAAGGATACCCCTGGCAAAATTGTTGCTCACATATCCCTGGCATTGTTCAACAACTGACGTCTGCACATAATTGTTATGTTTTCTTCTTCTTTACAATTGTTAGTAACCATGCTGCCTTATCAAGGAAGACTTTGATACAATCTAAGATGTCACAGCAGGTCCTTGTCCAGATACACAAGCCATCAGTCACAAAAGGTGATGATAGAATATCACCTGAATCCTTTAATGAGTTGTGCATGCCCATCATGAATTGAACAAGTAGATGCACTGCATCTCCACTTCTCTAATGTCTCCTACAGGACAAAACAGATTGAGCACCTGGTGCAAAACCTGCAAGGTGTACCCAAGCCCTTGTGGTGCTTCCACAAGGCATCAAAAAGGCTAGGTTCTCAATGACCTACTCTAAGTTCAAAGTTAAGTAATAGCTGTACAAGGAAAAATTGAATTGGTCAACATTGTTGGCTGCCAACTGGGAGACCACCATGTTGTGTGGACCTTCTTGACCCTCTACCCCAAGAGAACCCACATCCACATGAATCTAATTAATCTGCATGGGGATGGTCTTCTTTCTCTTTACAGCGCTTAAGATACCAAACTGCGTGCATTTGCAAGCCTAGACCAACAAGTATCTTCAATGCCAGAAGGATGATATACATGGCACCCCCAAGCAACAATATCCCTGTCCATCTTCGCCAGAAAGGTCCTTGCGGAAGGAATGTTGCATACAAGGGGATCAACACCCTCAGTACCTGTACACAAAATCACACTTCTTGGAACTAGCAAACAAAAAGACCTAGGTAAAAGGCCCATAAATACAGATCTTCAACAACTGAAAGACACCCCAAAGTCACATTGCAAAGCACAATGCAGTCATTGTGAGCAAGTGCTACCCAGTTGGCTCCATTGTATTTGGAACACAGTTTCAAAATTCAATCAAGAGTTTAGGGTGCATACCACACAGGCAGGTGCAAGAGGCACAAATTGCAGTGTCTTGTGCACTTCATGTGATTGGCTTTTTACTGTCTGCAGCAAATTGGACAAAACTTTGGGTCAGATGTTTTACACAGAAGAGGACCAAATTAGAATGGAACTCTGAATTACCAACAATCCGTACATGACATACCACAAACGTCCATGATACCAATGCAGTTCACAATACAAATGAACTCAATCCAGAAAGCTCAAATGAGAAGCATCATCACCTGCTTACAAAGTGCCTGAAGAAACTCAGAGTATGCCTCAGGTTTTATCTCGTTGAATTTGGCCAGGAAAGAGTGCTTAATCACATCCACAAGAACTTCACACAGCAACACCATACCTGCATTCTGCCATCAGGTCCAACAACAAATTCCCCACAAGTAAGGCCTGAAGATCTAACATTCTGAGAAGAAATATTGCCCAGCTGTTCTTATGTCTAAAATCACTCAGTGTCATATGTAAACTACAAACAGCAAAGGGATGATTCATGTGATGAAGACCATACAATACAAAATAAATGCAATCCAACAATTTCTCAATCTCTCAAGACCTTACTCTCACTTCTTTTAGGGGACAGGAGAGACAAGTTCAATGAGACATACATAGGCAAAACTGAAAATCCAGGAGTCCTCATTATTCAGGATGTTCTGAGCCAAAACAAACAAGAGGAAGGTCATGATGTGGAAGCGCTCCACAGTATCTGCACACATGTTATCACCCAAACTATCCAAATTCAGGTTTTGCAAAGAGAGAGTTACAAAATGACGCAAGAAGTCCATTGATACAAGTGACAACTACTTGAGGACAAGAGGGAACTACAAATTTGTCACAGTATCCAGTGAAATTGTGAGCTATAAGCACTATGACCTCTGACTGCACTACTCATCCAAGTAGACCATGTATTTTTAACTGTGTGCCCTTTTGAACCAGTACTAGTCATCATTCAGAATAATGTATCAGATTGTACCATGATATGCCATTTTGTGCAAATTCTCCTTGCCCACCCGCTTGAAGACATTACTCTTTATTTCCGCAAAGTTGTTGGATATAAGAAGTGTGAGAAGCATGTTATTCTGTGAGTTGATTGCCGCAGATATCGTGATAGCTTGGGACATAATTATAAGTGAGTGCATCAGTGCACACCAGCATGTCAAGGTCAGCAAGCCAAAACACTGTAAACAAATTGAAAGTGGATGAACACATCATTGGAAAGCAGATGAGAATGATCATGTTCACCCAGCCACAGCCCTTATAACTCAACACCAGTCCTACATGCACATAAGCATCACACCTCAAACCATTACCAACACTAATCAAGGATATAGAAAGCAAAAATTGCAATACTCTGGTCCAGACAAAATTGCAGCCAAGCCTTGATCAGCTTGTCTAAGGGGCATTCTCCAACAGTGACAGCTGAATTGAGGAGCACCTGTAATACATCTCCTCCAAATGACTGGCACAGCTTGTCAAAGATCTGCAAATAAAAAACCATAAAAACAATTCCACCAGTGAGAAATATCAGTCACTATCATAAGATCCATGAAATGCTCCCATCAGAGCACTTATAACTAGAGAACCTCTTAGGAGATGGAACCTACTCAAGATCCACAAACTACATCCAGTCCAAAGCAGTTGCCAGAACCTAGCATCAGAGAGGGGCCTATAATGGACACTGCCAACAACCACAAATTCAGTATCTGGATTTTCTTTACTTGTCAGCTTGCATCTGGTGCCAGACTTGTAATATGGACAGGGCTCTATACCTCCAGGACATTATAGACGACATAAAGCTTGATTGTAGCTTGACCTCGAATATAGTGATATATGAAGCTAATATCTGCATTGCAACAACTTGGATTCAGAATGATGCCCCTGGACTCTGCTCTAAGAAAACAAATTGTCATTGTTTTCATATGGACTCCCCAATGACAGTTGTAGATAAATACACAATAAGCTGTTCAAAATTTTGAGCAAATAATCTCCATCCTCAGTTTCTGTCACATTTCTTGAAGCAATGGGAATACTCAGTTATTATGTCAGCTAGCACTTAAGAGACATGGTTTGTCCAAATAGAATAAGCATCTTCATTCAAGCTGCAACAGTCTGGTGAAGGTAAGCTTAATTTCATTTTAGATTGCCATGAGACATGCAACCATCTATGCCTAAGGGTAGTGAATGGCACCCCCTGCACTTTGAACATATCCTTCAAGCAGTAAACAAGCATCCCTCAACTATGCAGCAGAATAACAGTGGCCTACCAGCTTGCTGTAGAACTGTAACACCCATCACAAGTATGATCAAGGAGCCGAAATCGGATAGCTCAGCCGCATATGGTCTCTGAAACTGCCTGCCCCACCATTGTCAGAGTTTTCTCAGCCTACACCTAAAGCCTTTTATCCTTTCCTGTGGTCAAAACAACAGGAACCACCACACCAGATTGAAAGATGGCACATGATACATTCGAAGAACCCAAATAAATTTCATCATAGACACCCAGTTCCAACAAACTCTATATTTAGGTTCACAGGAGCAGTACTTCCTGTGACTCAGCCCTGCATAGTGAAAATGGAAGTTGAAAGCTGATTCTCAATTAGTGGAAATGCAGGCTGCTTGTAAATTGTTTGTTTAACACTTTCAGAAGGTGCCACTCACCTCCAATGCACAAGGTGCTGCCACAGAAACATCAGAATCCTGGCTGGCATGACTGTGCAAAGGGAAAGAAAGGAGTCTAGGCACACAAAGAATCCCACATCGATGAGCTGCAGGCAATTCCCACAGAGAATGCAGTCATGAAATTGATAAAACCTCATAAGGTGAATCTTCTCAAACAAGACAATGTAACTTCAAAACATAATGTCTAGCAGCACAATAGCTGCCTCAGAAGCTCTTTTGGCAAAACTCCTTAATTACACAAACAAAATCTCCAGAGGCAGATATGATATTGATGAAAAACAAGTTCAACTATGGTTTTCAAATAAAGCACCAGTGGGAGGGAAAAAAAACTGCGCACCAACTCACACCTCCATGGCACATGAAACATAGTATTGTAAACACGATCTCGCTTCTGCTCCATGTTAACTGATGAGTGATGCTCAACTGCACTGCCCCTCTGAATTTCCCCCCTAAGGTACATCATAGGTGACAAATCAACCCTTTTTGGATCTGGTCACACAACATCACAACACTCCAAATTGAGACACAAACACTAAGCATTAAAGTGACAGGAATCAACCCTAAACTTGGCAAGCACAAAATTAGGGTTCTGAAGTTATTCCTGGCACCAAATGTATGAAATTGAAGAGCCATTGGAGGATTACAAAGCTTAGGAGAGTGTGATTATATTGTCCAAAAGTTGGCCTTCACCAGGACAAAAGATGTGCAATATCTTGCTCTTTTAGCTTTTTATCTCTGTATTTGCAATGACAGCATATGAAAGTGGCAGGATCTTGCTTACAATCAGAATTAGCAGTCATCAGACGATCCCAGTCTGTCAAATGTGGAGTTTCAAAGCTCGACAGTGTCTGTCGAGCTTGCGGTGGAGTTCTGTACCCAGGAGTTTCAACAGCATCCACATGACCTAGGTAACTTGGATCAGTCTCCATTTGATGCTTCTTGAAAGACATAACTTTGCTCAAGCTTCCCCTGGCCCCTCCCTCCATTCCATTTTCCTGTACATTATTAACGTCAGAATTCTTGTCTAGTACCGAACGCTGCCTCAGTTCTGCAATGGGGCGAGGGGATCTCTGTGCTGCATAGACAGGGTCCCTGATGCTTCCATTTGTTGTTGTGTTAGGTTCCAATTGCTTTAGTGGTAAGGGCCAGACCAGAAGCGAATTGGATGAGGCTGTAGAGCCTGCAGTAGTAGTACTCGCAACAATAGAACCTAATGGAATTCCTGGAATTCCTTCTGACCCTTGCTCTCCTTTGTCAGTTTGCATTTCCTCTCTCAATACACGATCCCTTGGAGAATCTGATTGTGCCTCATTGTTGCCCGGAGGCACTACCGCTGAAAATCCTAGCCCTGCTTCCTCACCACCGAAACCTTCGCTGGATGACACGGAATCCTTCTCAGCCTCTGTTGAAGATGCGTGACTTGAAACCGACAAGTTGGACGTTGTCGTTCCGGACGTGGGGATGCCACCAGACCTTCTGACAGGAAACACGATCGAAACAGAACTGAGAGGAACAGATGCAGAGCTTTTCAACATCTCTGTCGATGGCGCAGACCTCGGCGACAAATCTCCCTGCAGTGTTTGCTCAAACTGTGCGGATGCAGGGGAGTTGTTCAACAGAAGATTTCCTGCAGCAGCCGCCTGAACTTCTTTCTTCAAAACTCCTACATGATCCAGCTGCATTTGTTTCTCAGACATTTCATTCTCGGAAGCAACAGGAGCAGCAGGAGATGATGGATCCGTGCTTACAGATTCCACCGAAAGAGGAACGGAGTCCATGTGCAAATCCGCCAGGCCTTGTCCTCCTCCCTGTATGAGATCTTGCACCGCCGATTCAGTCAAAGGGATAGAGATTCGAGCAGACGGCGTCGCCGCTGCCAGATCTAAGCCGCTCTCCTCAACGACGGCCAAATTCTCGTCGTCCGCCAGAGCATGATCGATATGGGAATCAGAAAGCGCCTTCCGGCTCTTGCTCCGCCGCATCCTCCTCCTCTTCTTCGACTTTCCGATGATGTCCTTGCTGGCCTCCGACGCCCGCACATCGCCATCGCCATCGCTATCTATGGTGAGAAGCTGGAACGACGCCGACCTTCTATACGACGCCATTACCGCCAAAACCTCCCGATCCTCAAAATTCTCCAACACAAAATATCCAAATTTCACAACATCCTCTTCAAAACTCAACCAAAAAACACACAAGTCATGATCCAAGCAACACTCATCAGCCTGCAAAGAACATTATAGTTCACCTTCTCTCACACGTTTTCTTATTTTGCAAACATCCGATCCAAAAGCGAAAAACACTTTCGACAGACAGAAACCCCGGGGGAAATGCAAGCAAGAAACCTACACCAAAAAGTGCACCAACTGACACAACGTGCACGCATCTAGAGCAGAAATCCGATCGAGAAAATGCTGCAAATGAGCAGAAACTAAGGAAATGCAGCAGTAAAGATTGCAAAAAAGGCCAATGCGTGCGAGAGTGTCCACAAGGAAGGCTCTCGCTGCAACAGCGTGCAGTAGCGAACCACAGCAGCGGGAATCTGGAAATTTCTTCAACCTCTGAGGTGTCCAGTATCTAAGCCCATAACCGCACGAATTACCCATAACCGCACAAGTAAGAACAACAACAGCACCAGAGTGAACCGACACACCGACCAGCGCACCATCAAGGATGGATGATAAGTGGTCGGGAAACAGTTTTCTGTTGGCTTCCAGTTCGGTGCCTAACCATGTTGGTTACCTCAGTTGCTGTTTTTTTTCCCCTACCAAAGCAAACACACAGCCCTTACCTACAAGTATACGCTAACCAGTGTTGGTTGGTCACCCAATTTGAGGGGCTAGAACTGCCAGTTTTGGTTCTAGGTAGTAAAACCCAAACCTTATTTGGGTCGGAATTTGGAACTGGTTTTGAATCTGGAACTGAAACTAGATTATTTTCAGAACTGGTCACGGAAAGGGGTTCCCAGTTTTACTTATTTCTGGAACTGGAATTGGAACTTGAACTGAGATGTTGGGGGACAAAAAAGAGAATTGAGGGCTAACTGGAATTCAAGAATGTGTAAAGTGTACATGGAATTGAACCTGAATCAGGCCCAGAGATTCTTGAATTTAAAAAACTGTGTTCAAACCATAATCAAAGGGGTTCAAAAATTAGATCTGCACAAGACTTGCATAAATCACCTTCTTAGAGCATCTCTACCCCAAAACTGTAATCACCTCCTTTATTTTATAATAGAATACCATTAAAATGATCACTGTCCCCCACCCACAAACGTCCCTTTAAACACTCAAAGACCATTTATGCTTTTACATCTGAACGAGTAATAGTCGGTGTCCAAATCCATAGTACCCAAAAAAGGTTTGGTTAAATTGACCACTGCACCATCAATACTGGGGAGCAGCAGGATCTGCTGCAAGATTTAATGAAAAGGGGTGTTTGCCAGTGTGGGGGTGGAGATGCTCTTACCGAGTAATCATCTACTACCAACCTTGTATATACATATGACCTTCTATTTACAGAAAGGGTTAGAAAGGTGAAACCCAATAGTAACTCAGTTGAGATTCATCCACAAGAATTGAGTCATAGCGGGCATCCAGTGGATGGGTTGCTGGTGGGTGTTCGTTCAATCTGGCCCATAAGGTAGTAGAAAGTCGGTGGCAAAACAGTGTGTTTATAAGCGCACAAATTAAGAACAACGGCACATGGCCACACCTGGTGCAAAGTCAGTCAGGGCAAAACATGACAGTGTCCACGCCAAAAGTTGGCTACCTAACATCAAAGTTGACTCTTGAGTTCATGTCTTATTACACGACACGCAAGAGTAATACAGTTATCTATGAAGTGGGCCTGTCTTTGGTCCCCTAGTTCGTGTCTTATTACATGGCACGCATTAGTAATCCAGTTACCTATGAAGTCACCCCGTCTTTGGTCCCCTAGTTCGTGTCTCATTACGTGGCACGCACAGCAATAGAGTATCTACGAAGTCATCGTGTCTTTGGTCCCCTAGTTCGTGTCTTATTACATGGCATGCATTAGTAATAGAGTTATCTATGAACTCACCGTGCCTTTGGTCCCCTAGTTTGACCCTCTAATCCCTGTTTCATTTCCAGTTCGACTGTACCTGCAAAGTGACTGAGCGTAATTGGGTACCATTCGTGAAGCTGAGTATCAATTCAGAAGATTTGGAAGATCTTTATCATTATTAATAGAGTTATCTGTAAAGTCACCCTGTCTTTGGGTCCCTAGTTTGACCCTCCAATCCTTGTTTCGTCCCCAGTTTGACTGTACTTGTGAAGTGAGTGGAGCATAGTTGGGTAGCATTTCATGGAGCTGGGTATCAATTCAAAAGATTTGCAAGATCTTCAATGAGCAAAATTGAGTACTGTAAGCTGAGTATCAGTTCAGAAAACTTTGCAAGATTTTAACTCAATGAGCCTTTGATTCAATGAAGAATATGAGCCACAGTCCAAAGTGAAGGTGCAAGTAAAGCAGATCCAAAAACCAGAGGTGAAAATTCATTGAGAACCAATTTAGGTGAGAAAACCAATTTGGTCCCCTATTTTTTGAATGTATATTGTTTTCATCTTGACTTCTCATTCTGTCCCTAGTTTTGAAGAAGACTGGGGCCTGACAGCCATAGTTTTGGGGTACTTCACAGTTGGCTCTAAGGTTACACAAAATCTCAGCACTAGTGACAATTATTAACAGTGATATCAAGTTTCATCATACTTCACTTCAAATCACAATGGATCTTACTTATGTGGCAGCACACCAAGTGGACATTATTAGCTCACAAGTTATATCACGTATCTTGCTGCCTTCTCCACTTCCTATCCCTCATAGGCTAATTTGTATAGCCTATGCTTGAGTTGATGGATGGTGGACTATCAAAGGTATGCTGGGGTCTCCCATTTTGTCCAATAACCATTTGAGGGTGGTAGTTACAGGAATAGTCTTGGTGTTACCACACCTTGATTATTCCCAATGACTCTCATCGGTTACCAAGTCCAATGTACCCTAGTACCTTGACAGCTTCAACACTAATTATATTATTTTCAGAAATGTTGAAACTTTCAAAATATATTTTTTAAAAACAAAATACTGTAAAAGAAATTTGAGAATCTTTGAGAATCTTTAAGTATATTCTTTTTTGACGTAAAAATTTCCAAAATGTTTTTTTTTTCCTTTTTTGACAAACATGAGTTGAAGTTGCCTTCACACTCTAGCATCTTATATCTGCCAAGAATGATGCTTGTGCAAAAGACAAATTATTAGGAAGTAGTAAAGTTAACATAGGCTGCATTATAATTCAGCTCAAATTTTATGGTGCCACCACATGGCTTGCCGAGAATTTCTAGGGTAACTAAATATTAGTGTAAGGAATGACCAGTGATTTCTTTTTCAATTTTCTGATGTTGAGTCATTGGCTAGCATTCCACAAGGGAACATCACATTAAATGGCAACAGGTTTTTAGAACCTGTTTAAATAGTCTAAAAACATGTGCTACTAAACTAAAATTAGAGCCCAAATGTGGTCAAAAAAATTCGAATATTTGTTTTTCAATTTAAAAAAGAAGAAGAATATTGCAACAAACTTTTCACATTTCAATGAATTATTGTTTTAAAAAAACGTTGACAACCATGCCTAGCAATGTTATGCAACCATGATGCTATTAGCTTTAACACTTGAGACTTGCTATTTTAGCACTCTATTTGGTCCATACTACATTCAACATTGATAACTTAACTTAGCACCACTTTACACTATTCAAAATTGTCCTAATCATTTATGACATCAAAATGTCATTTCACATTTTGTCCTTACACCCACTAATGTTCAAGCTCATGGTTTATACAAGTACAACTAGGTCATGAGCTTTGAATGATGAACCATGAGTTGCAAGGTAAACATAGGTTCATGGATTGTAACAATGTCATCTATATGCATCCATTACATTCATTTGCATCCAGATATTACACTCATCCATAATCAAATTATCCATCATCATTTGACCACATACATGTGCATGATCGTATTCATAATATGAAAAAACAAAAGATACAAATGAATTTGATGCTTTTGAAATCAAATCCTTTGCCAACTATAAGTTATATTGATGAGAAATAAAACAAAAGTTATAACAAGAAATGTATACAAATGATTTCTTATAAAGTGGTCTAGTCAAAATATATATATTTGTGAAATGCTAAGTAATGAACTCAAATTCTATCTTTCTACAATAAATGGTGACCTCATTCCAACTGAATGTTGGTTGGTGGATGAAGAAATTATTTGTATCACAATTCATTATTTTGGCATAAATGAAATACAAGTGTTTGCATGGGACATATTTTCCTTCTTTTCCAATAGAAGAGGCCAACATTGATATGAAATCAGTGCAAGTACAAGCAAGATAACATACCACTATGACTTCATAAAAATTATTGTGTAACATGGAATTAATAGTTGAAACAATGTACACACATTTAATCCCAAGTGGAGGTACCTCAATGTGATGAAAAACTAATGCATTCATCAAATTAGTCATATCCCATTTGCAATCATGAAATTCACCTCTAATTGATTCCATTAATCAAATTTCCCATCATGTTTTGAAAGGACCTAGCTTGCACTAGGTGGAACTTCTTAGTGTTGATTGTCACCTTCAACAAATTATGGCATGCATTTGAAAAAATCTTTCAATGGGAGTGAACAACATCTTGGTAAATAAAAACCTATTTTGTCAAGACTCAAAGTATCATTAGGTGTGAGACTTGTGCTTGACATCCTTGGCCATACAATGGACAAAGATGGATGTTCAAGGACAAATGTTTGAATTGCACCTTTGACACATCTATTGATGTCATTTGCACAAAATCAAAACTTATGATTTTTCATACTCTTGTTTTATGAAATCATGTGCAATTTGTTTGTTCTATTGAGAAGGCCTTTCTATAACTACATATTCATGGCTCCCAAGGTGGATGAAAATTTATGTCGTGGTTTTTTATTGATGCAAGACATAATACATTATCATTAAACACCTTGCAATGCACTATGGTGGAAACTTGCAATGTCTACACAATAAGGTAATATCATTTTGAAATTCCTTTCCTCCTTCTAGAGAGTTTTTTTGTAACTCCTTCCCAATTAGTTTCATTGTAAACATCATTCTTTACATAGTAAACAAATTGTAAATTTTGACAAGAAACATGACCAACATAAGAAGAACATTTGAATTTCAAACCATCATTGTTCTTGATGTTAGTAGTTTTTGTCTTACACCAAAGGTGACCACCATGTTTCTTGTCCATGCCTTGCATTAAACCTACTAAACCACAAGAATATTTCACTAGTGGCAACTCAAACATAATTCTCCATCAAACTTGGGAAGTAGATACTACACAATCTTCTTGGAAATGGCATCATAATATAGATGCTATAATTCACTCCTAAAAACATCTACAAATGTCAATCATTTTAAACACATAATTTGATGTTTGAAATTTTTTTAACATCAACATCCAAACATAAGAGACTTTGGTATGACAATGATTACAACACAATTGGATTTGGAACCTCCTATACATCATCATTTGAAGAATCATTCAACTCAAGGATCAATGGTTCTACTTTAACATTACCAAATATTAACACCTCCAATTGAAGCAAAGATTTGTTCCTTTTTTTCTCCAATTACTTGACACATTCTTATTGGTGAAAGGTCCCATTCTCTTTTAGAAGCACTTTCAAAATTCTTTTACAAGATGGCTTGTTCTATTTCTCCCATAGAATTCAATACCACTTTTTCTAACAAAATGGAATTACTCATAAGTTTGAACTTAGTTGAAAGGGTATGTCATGAATAACAACCTTCACATCTTTCAAATATATAACCAAGAGAACTACCCCATTTTCAAGGAAAATTCCAACCTCCATTGAATTTACCATTGTGTTTAGTGGAAAGATTAAAACATAAAAAAAGACCAACCCACACACTGAAATCAATCATGCATAAACTATTTTGCACACATAAAACAAATGTGCAAATTGTTCAACACTTTCATTCTCAAACAAATGAAGGCTAAAATGTGATAAAGTAATGGACACATGTGGACACTATGTTTATATAGATGAGGAAAATAAGATGTTAACTATTGAAAGCATTAATTATTTTGTGATTTAATATATTATAGATCTTTAAAATGGTTTTTGAAGTGATAGGGTTGGTGTCAATGAATGGATATATAATTATGAATCTTGGAACAAGTTGAACATCAAAAAATTTGAAGTTTGTTAAGATCATGGTCATAATTATTTGTTGATTTGCAACCTTTTTTTTGGGGATTATAAAATGATGTTTTGAACAAATTATGTCAAAAAGTAATGGGGAAAATTATTAAATTTTATGTTAAACAATAATAATTTGCTAAAAGGATGGTCACAATTTTTTGCAACATAAATATATTAATGAATGGAAAGATATTATATTGATAAGGCATAATGCCCATAAATATACACATAATTATTTCGTCAACTTAGCTAGATTTTCTCATTGATGCTCACATAAACATGGAGTGTTCAAAAGTGAAATTGGAAATAATCACATTTCCAAGAAATCTTTTCAATTTGGAATATATAAAAACTTCAATTTTTGGTTCCAAAAGGTTTAAGCATGGTCACAATTAGTACTTTAATTAAACATGAGATTTAAAATTTTGATTTTTCCCCCAAAATTAATATTGAAGGAAAAATGAATTCATATTTGAGTTAATTTTTTTGTGAAAAAAAGAAATGAATTGGTTGAATATATATATATATATATAAATAAATCAAGGACATAAATTATAAAAGTTATGGCCATGAACCTTTGGGATTTGAAAGAAGAGTTGCCATACAATGAGAAAGGAAAAGGACAAATTTATTTTCATATAAGAAAAGATTAAGTAAAGAGGGGGAAACAAAAAACCAATTGTATATAGTAAAAGTTGATGGATCCTTAGGATTTATAAAAGGAATTGGTATACAAAGAAGGGGAAATAAATGGATTTGAAAATAAAAAGATTATGGCCATTAATTTCATAAGACAAAGATTGAATGAAAAAAGAAACGTAAAAATGGTTATATAAAGTAAGAGTTCATGGACCCTTGGGATTTGTAAAAGGAGTTGGCATACAAAGAGGGGGAAATAAAACAAATCTAAAAGCATGGGACTTTGGTTTTTAATTTAAAATAAGAAAAAGATTAAATAAAAATGGGAAAAAAAGACCATATAAAGTAGGACTTGATGGATTTTTGGGATTTGAAAATATGTTGCCATACAATGATAGGGGCAAAACATAATTTACATTGAACCACTTTTGCTTTTATTTCAAACATAAAATTTTGACAAATCAAAAAAGGAAAGAAATCCTAACTTTAAAATATGGGCATGGACCATGAGGAGTTGTCATGCAATGAGGGAATTTTTTTTTAAAAAATCAGATTTTATATTTGGCCAATTTTACCTTTTAAAAGGCCTTTGCCTTAGGCTTTGCCTTTGCCCCCCTTTCCACCCATTGCTAGAGGATCAACTTGCTTCCATATGAAGTTGAATTCACAGCCTTTGGGGGGAGAAAGGAAGGATCTAACCACAAAGCCTTATTATCACAAGTATGTAGACTTTAACATTTTTTACTCTTGTTTTATATTCTTATTCCATTCCACCTTCTTTCCCACCATTCTACCCCCTTCTTTGTTCTTGCTTCAAATTCTATCACAAATTGCATTTTAGGAACATATTTCATAGTTTCATTTTTATGTAATCCAAACCTATTGAGTTTTTCACTTTGATTATGCAAATTGACATAATTACATCATTGACATGTTGCAAATTAACATAGTTAATATGAAGAAGAAGTCTTATGTTGGTTACCATCCATGTTTTCAAATGTTCAATGTTTTGTCAGAAGACACTCGTGGCAACATTCATGATGTGACAATTAAGAAATTGGAGTCTTAGAACTCTAATTAGATACTTGCTAATGAAAAATTTAAAGTTTTTTTAACATGACATTAGCATTTTCAAATTTAAAAAAAAATTTGTTTCATGTGTGGGATGGTAATTATTGACTTCAAATTTGATTACCATACATTAATGAAGTGCATTTTGATGATGAAAGTTGGCATGTGTTTTACAACATGGGTTCTTAATGTTGAAACAAGGAATTAAGGGCACCTAAAGACATTCATGGATAATGTCAACATGTAAGTTTTTTCTAATTCTTTTACTATCACTATACACCCATTTGAGATTTTTTTGTTACCATTTTTTCTACAATTAGATTTGTGTTTACTAACGACAAGTCAAATGAAAAGGTCCATATAACCCAAAAGTTTGTTCACACAATCTTTAAAGTTAACATGATCAAGATGATAGATTTCAAGGAGTTCAAGGACATGTTGAAAAATAAACAATATTTGGATTGAATGAACAAGGAAAAAAGGTGTACTTGGTATTCCTTGACACAACTTGCCTTTGTTGAAATCATATTCAAGGTAAAATGTTCACATACAAAGTGTTTTCCCATGTTAATTCACAATTGTTCAAATGATCTTAAATATTCATCTCACTTATTTTTGACATGTAGCATGAAATTGTGGAGCCCAAACATGATGCGACAAAACTATATAAGCTTGAAAACCCAAATAATTTTATTACAATCAGGTTCGAACAAGCAATGATTAAAAATGTTTCAAAGGTAACGTAAGCTTTGCAACATAAGCTTATATGAAGTTGTTTATTGTAAATCTATAATTGGGACCCAAATTCCTTGAACAAATCAAAATTCATTAATCCAAGACTTTTGATCCAATAATGACACAATATTGGTTGTATAATGTTACCATTTCAAAATTTTATGACAAAAAGAAATGTAAATGGGTCAAGATTTGGAATGGTAACAAGATGATGAAAGAGGAAAATCATTTCCCTTGAGGCCCATTCAAAGGCAATGGTGTGTTAGACCTTTGGTGCAATAAAAGAACTTGGTGGAATCATGTATCTAATTAAAATTTTAATATTTACATGGGTTTTCCCACTACTACAAAATATGGGTGTAGTTCACTAGTCCCCATTCATTAGACTAGTGAATTCACTACTTTCCAACTAATCCCCGTTTACTAAGACCAATGAATTCACTAAAAATCTAATGAAATCACTTGGCATACATGAACACCTTTTGTTGTAGTGATATCCATTTCATTTGGTTTTCAATCTCCCAACTCATATATTTGTTTCTCCATTATGCAATTTTGAAAACAATCTATTGACCAACTTCATCTTTATCATGAAGTTGATGATGACCATCACATTGTTGTTGAAGATGGAACATTTCAAACAATAGGGGAATACATCAACAAATGGAAGTTTTCCCACTTCTAAAATGCATTATTTCAAAAATTCAATGACAAAGAAAATGCCTCTTATCATGGATAAGAATGGGATGATTAATTGAAAAGTGCAAATGCTACAAAATGAATAATTTTCAAGTTAATATATTTTCATGTTTTTATTTCAATATTCAATATTTTTCTTATTCATGTTTCAAATTTCTCATTATATTTTTAGCAATTTTAGGTTTTTGTTTTATTTTTACAAATACATCAAATTTATTTTCATGGTTCAAGGTTGTTTGAAAAAAGTGCCTTTTTTCATGGCATGAAAATTCTCTTCCATGTACACACCAACCATCATATCATAATATGTTCATGCCCACCTAGATGGAGGAGGACGGTCCTTGGACTTTCTTAAAGGGGTTATTCCTCATTTAAAATTGGAGTTATATTGAACTTTTCAAGCCTTGCCACTATAATTGCTAGAAGGTACATGAGTTGATTTACCAATTAAATAGTTAAACATGATTATGAACAAATGGCTTTGATTGTAAATGAACAAGATGTTGTGGCATTTCAAACAATAAAACCTAACGTTAAAGGTGGGAAGAAAAAAAAAACAACAATTAAAGCATTTGGAAGATTCTATTTCTTTTATTCCACCTTCATCTTCCTATTCCCAAATGGTGTTCCACCATTTTTTGTCCATGTTAACCAACAAACACAACAACACCCATATGTTGCTACCCCACTTCTATCCTATGAGACAAATTCAAAATTTGAAATGAAGGTTCTCCAATTCATTTCATTAAGATGTTTGATGATACTAATTGGGACACATGCATTATGTCACCACCTTTAAAGGAATTATGTTTTTTCTTTATGAAGATAATATCACATGACTTCAAAAATGGTTTTTTTTAAATTATTGCATTTAATGTACATGTTGTTATATAAGCATGCATGATATTAATGCAAGTTTTTTTATGTTCAAGTTTCAAATGGAAATCCTAATCTTGTTAATGGCAAGAAACAAAGCCATGTAGTGGATTTAATCCATATTGATCACCTTGATTCCAACCTTGTAATTGGTTGTTTTGATGCCCAAAGCATTCAAGAGTAGTTAAGGCCACTTGGTGAACTATCGGGCTTTGAAAGAAATAAAATAAAAGAGTAAAAGAAAAAATCTCTTCACTTTCTTTAGGTAAGCAAAAAGCCTAACACAAAGGGGACTGTCCAAACTCAATAGGGCGACCTCATAAATCTTCTACAAAAACAAACTTGAAGCAAACATACGATAAAAAATATTCACATAGAGAAAGTCAAAATACTCCAAACATACAAAGGAAAACGACTAGACATGGAATTTTACATACAAAGGTATGGTAGGAAAAAGTGATTTTATTCTCGAAATTATTCCCATGTACAATCCACAAAGTGATAGCCTTAAGTACTTTAAAGAAAAAAGTCAGAAATGGTGGAACAAGTGGTTAGCCTAATCCCAAAAACATCAGTTCGAAATATACACAATCTAAATTAGTTAGTCAAATTGGTTCGGTAAAAATTATTTTTGGTAAAGGAAATTTGGTTGCAATAGGTAAAATCTAGTTTCGATGAAAACCTGGTAAAATTTCGGTTTTGATAAAATTACTCTCAACATCATCCCCCTTTTTAATTGGGATTACATCCTTGTAATTACACTACTTATACTATTCCTCCATAATTATAGTATATGTTTCCTCTATCCTATCGTCTACCCCTAGGTCTTCCATTGCAATAATGAGATTTGATGTGGTGGTAGCATGGATAATGGATGATTCTAGCTATATCGAAATTGAAGTCCCTCCTTTCATATCGGTTTTTACCATTGAATTTGTTCAATCATCCTTGGCTATTGTGTTGAAAAATGTCCAATCAATTTTTCCATGAGAATGTGTTGTAGCTTTTGTAGGTATAACACCTTCAGCTTCACTGGAACCATGTACAATATCGAAAAGAATCCTAGTACGAAAAGTTACTTTCAGTTCAGTAGGTTGTGGTTCTAATGTAACCACCAAATCTACCTCCATATTTTTACTGTCATTCTGCTTTTCACTCCCCTGTGAACTAGATTCGGATGCAGCTCTAAAGTGGGTTTGCACTTTGCCAAACTCAAAAGGCAGCATCACTAAATGTGGCATCACATGTTAGTAAATCTTGATACATAGCTTGTACAACTCCTCGTCTTTTCGATAAGATTCGAATGCCTCTCGGATGATTTCACTAATTTATTCCTTATATAACTCCAATTTTTCAGCTTGGCTCCTCTTGCTCCTCTTATAATAGATCAAAAGTTTGGCTTTCATAAGTGCATGCTCCATTTTCATGTTGTCAAACTCTTTCATTTGGTAGTGGTAAAGGTCTACGAGCTCCACCCTCTGCCTTAGTGCCTTCATCTATTTTACTAACGCATCTAACTCCTCTTGAATCACACTAGGATTCTTCTAAACCTCTTCCAAATCTTACTATAGCAATTGGATTTTTTTGGTTGACTGTTATAGTTCCATTTGTTGCTTTGCATGGTTTTGATAAAATATTCATTTTTTTCCTTTAATTGCTCTACCCTCCCTTTGGCTGAAAAAAATAACTTTTCAATAAGGTTAGAGATTGTTCCATTGTTTTTTGGTTTGCTTGTTCCTACTCCAAAGCTTGTTTAAACTTGGCTTGTTTTGAATAAATGGAACCCAACATCTTACCAATTTCAACAAGGTGTTTATTGAGATTTGGTAACTCACTCTGGTAGTTGGAGTTTTTAGTTTCCAACTCCAAGACCCTTTTCCTTATGCCTTCCAAGTTATGTAGCTCCGTCTACAAATGTTGTATTGTAAAAACGTCATGCTAGCTAGCCTTTTACAACTATAACAATTGGCCTTTCAAACCCGCTAACTCTTGCAAGTTCTTCTACAACACCTTCTCTACAACCTTCTTTTATGGCTAACTAAAAAATTGTCGAAATGTTGCTCACTATTTGGGCAAACTTTTTCGACTAGAGTTAGTGGTCCTCTAAACCTTTTAATGAAAATAAAACCGAAAGAGCTAAGACCTTTTCAGTTCCAATTGGTGGGGGAAAAAGTCCACCCCATACCAAAAATGAAGTATCAAGAGGTAGTTTTTTGGCTACCTCATTTGAACTTTGTACAAGGTTGCAACTGGAAAAAATTTCTGATGAAGTATCCATTTTTAGTATATTACCTATTGGAATTGCCTCTCCTTTTAGCTGTTGGTGCAATTGGCAAAAAAAGTTTGTAGGGGTTTATGCTGTATTTGTAGGCATTGAACATGGTTTTGGTTGAGGTTTTACACCAAATTTTTTTTAGTTTGATCCAGACTCAAACTTCTTGTTTTTCCCTTCTTCTAGGGACTTGATGCTTCCGATGACCATTGAGCTGAAATGCACTTCCTTGGGGACAATATAGGATTTTGGGGATGAAGCTAGCCCAAATTCTAAGACCATAATGCTAGTAACAACATTAGTGAAATTTTCGGTCACTTCAATGTTTTTAGTTGGATATTTATACCACCAATTTCCTTGATGTCCTCCATCTCCTCATTGATGTCAATGGCTATGCGCCAAAAATGTGCTCTCGAAACTTTGATAATTCTTCCAACTTGAGCTTCTAATAATGGTTTTGGCAGCTCCTTCCTCCTTCTTGTCTGATTCCGGTAAGATGACTATCATGTCTACCAAAAATTAATTTCGGAATAGGATGTTTACCACTTGTGTAGCTTCAAATTCGGTGTCGAGTTTCGTTGGTGTAGACAAATCCCACAACCTATTATATAGGTTGTTGAAGATTATAGTTGACAAATTCACCTTCACCTTTTGTTCTATTAACACAACATAATTCATCAATTTTTTTGCCACGTAGGTGAGTCAACTACCCTTTAACTATATTACTTGGATTAATGTTGGTAATTTAACTATATACATTCCCTTCAGAAGGGAAACCTTTTGGCCTTCTTGGTTGACAAGTGTTTTTAGTGGTGCAATTTTTCGGTAAATGATTGCTTCCTTTTCTTTTTCCTTTTCCTTGGTGGGCTTGGCTGGTAATTTGTTGATGTTTGTTTCTAATAGCTTGAACATTTCCACCACTATCTTTTCGATTATGAAAACCAAAACTCCTTCCATAACTGATTCTACAATTTCTAGATTGAACTAGGTGATGGCCTATAGAAATTCCTTCATTAGTGGTCAGATCAAACTTAATTACATGTCCAATAAATAAAAAACACCAACATGCTAAGCCCACTCTAAATCCCTATTGACGATCCACCTTTGAAACTTCTCCATTTCTGAAAAAATTATCTTTCTCCTATCAAAAATAGTCACAACCATTTTTAATCTCTTTTTTTCCTCACGATCAAATTCCAGTGCAGCTTAGCTACCACCTAGTTTGGATTCTAAACTCTCTCTCCTCTTCATATTTTCTGCCATTTCTTTGTTAATGTTTCCTTTCATTTTCACCAATAACAAATTAGTAAATTTTTTTGTAGCATAACAATATGAAAGAAGAGAAACCGAATGAACAATTCCCTCTTTTATACTGAAGTTTGGGTGCCTAAATTCGATGTCGATTATAAAAACCGTTTGGAAAGTATAGATGAATTTATATCCTTCCAATGTTGGTTCGCTGGTTTGGATGAAAACACAATCAATCATGATTACCTTGACTCTAGAATCTGCCCTTATAAATTATGGGATGGAATCTTGATTTGTAGATTCCAAACCATCTATTCATGACAATTCCACTATGAAAAGTTCAGAATCTAGCCCACTGATTTTGGGTTGGAATCTTTGGTCGAATATTCCAAATCGAAATTGGTCATGGCTGGTTCCAAGTTAGACTTTATTGTTGAACCGGAATTTCCAACAACTTTAGTAAGAAGGTGTCTTACAATGGAAATTCAACTTTTTGGTTCATCATTATTGAAATTCATTAAACCAAAACTCCTTTTTGGTTTAGTAGATCCATGTATTGGTTATCCAATGTCAGCAATTGAATTTTTTTAATTGATTGAGAATTTCAGTGCAATCATTTTTTGGTAAAAACATCTTGAAAATTTTCTTTTGAGTCCTCCTTGTGCTCTCCTCCCCCTTCTATGGTAGCTTCTAGTCCTCTAGAAACTTCTCCCAAATATCGATAAGGTTTGAGTTCGTTAATGTTCACCAAATGGGATTTGGTTCAAACTTGTCAATATTGACAAGTAGTACAATATTGTTGGGGAAACAATATTGTATTTTATACGGGCCAAACCACCATTTAAAAAACTTTTTGATGTGTTCCTTTCTGCCTTTTAGAAACCAAAAAATTGTGTCCCCCATGTAAGGAATTTTTTTATTTTGTGGTTTTGTTAAACCCATAACGTTGTGTTCCATTGCCTTGTACATGTCCTATCCTTTGCATGTTGGCAAGTTAAATGCTCTAATTTTGCCATGTGACTAATCAGAATATGGGTAGGAAATAAATTTTGATTGAGATGTGAATTGTTCATGAGTAGCAAGTATTTCATTGGCATCAAAAGACAAAGGCCATAGACCAACTAAAATAGAGTGTGTCCCGTGGTTACCTTGAATATTATGCGGTAAGCATATAGAACCATGTGTAGGTGTTCATCCCAATTGATGCGAATTTCATTCACCAACTTAATAAACAATGGACCAATACTTTGTTGGTAGATAATGCTTGTCCATTACCTTGCGGGTAATAAATGGTCAAGGTTGTATGTTATAACAATAAATGGTTTGTACAAATCTCAATGGCATTGTTGATAAAGTGAGTGCCCTAATTGTTTACCAAAATAAGCGGACACCCAAATCATGTGAGAATGAATTCGTAGATGAATTTTATTGCCATGGCTGTTGTATTTGTGTGTAGTGCCTTTGCTTCCACCCACTTGGTGGCATAGTTGATCTCTACTATAATGTATTTGTTTATGGTATACCCACTCATGGGTTTCATTGGGCCTACAAAATCCAATCCCCACTTCATGAAGGGTTCTTCTTGTAAAAAAATTACCAATATCACTATGTTGTTTTGTATTAAATTCCTTGTTTGCTAATAGTTGTCACAAGTTTGACAATAATAGGATTATAAGAATTTGAACCTAAACCTTTTGACTTTAAAACTAAAAACCAAGAAAATTGTGAATTCATATTGGTTCAAACCAATGCTAATTCGGTACTAACTTTTGAACATATTAGCTTAATCTTGGTATTCCCTAGATTTTTCATATTAATTTGATTTTGTCACTAGGTCCAAAACACAATTTGGGTTGGTATGAATCTAATATTAAATTTGATATAAAATTGGTATGAGGTTGATATTACCTTAGGCTCCTACTAATGTTGATAGGTTTCAGGGATTTAACATAGGTTTACCTTCATGTTATGGGTCAAATTCTAAAGTATGCAAATTAAAAGTTCGAATTTTGTTAGAACTTGAAGATGTTGACATCATTTTAACCAAGTTCTCTAGGTATATAAATATTAACTTTATTTTAAAAATGTAAGTTGGCCCTCCAAATTAAACAAGTTATTGCATTTGATTGATTGTAAATAATTTATATTACATAAATGTTTACTTAAAATTATGTGCATTAGTTAAACAAAAAATATTACACAATTTTTTAAATTTAATTGTGTGTAATGGAAATGAAATTAGATTTGAATTTTAATTGGATCAGCTCATGAATTTGTAATACCCTAGGAGTGGGGGAGTTCCATAAGTGCTTTGCATCCCTTGATTCCACATTGGGTGGGCACATCCTTTGGAAACTCCCTATCCCTTGGGGGCAGAGCCAACAAAATTTGGGAACACCAGTTGGGAGCATTAGTGGGAACATTCATTGAAAACATGATGAACAAAAGCCCAAGGCTCCCTACTCACAACCAAAGAAAGCTTCAAGCGAAAAGGAAATCCATCCGCAAACAAAAGTGAAAGGGATCTGATATGCAGCGACGAGCACCAACAGACCCAACCCAAGAAAAAAGAAAAAAGTCTGTCGAAGAATCTATCTATCGATCTATTGAAATATTTCGTCAAATTGCCGACGACAAAATTATACCCAAATGTGATGACAATTCTAGGAATTGATCGTGAATTGCAAACATCTGCAGAGCATCGATCCAAATGCCTCCCTCAAATTCGCTACCAAAACACCACACAAAACGGTAGGTAATGCAAATCTCATCTCAAGCCAAGCTCTGGTCTATTCTGGTCTGCTAGTGGGCTTCACAACCAAGGTGCAAAACCCTTGCTTCTTTCTCCTTGGCGATATCATCTTCTTCTTCTGTGGAATTCTGTACTCTGTGTTGTTGTTGTGGTGATGATGGTGATACTGCTTGACCTTGTTCTTTGTTGCTATGATCGAAGGGAGCACCGGTTTTGTGGATTAGGTCGACGTGGAAAGAACGGACGGGGTTTCTAGGGTTTCTAACGTGGAAAGAACGGAAGGGAGTTGTTCCAGACGCTCTTCCCAAGTTCCCATATCTGTTTTGCGAGCTTCAAGGACAATTTAGTTGTGTAGCAAGAGTGCAACAATGGCGGCGCAAGTGACCTCCGCTGCTGCTCTTTGGAGTCCTGCACGATTCAGGTGTTCTTGCAGATTATTGGCGCTGAGGAAGCCGATGGGGACGCGAGGCTCTGGAATAGGAATGAGAGCGTTGCAGACGATAGTGGCAGGAGAGAAGCTCAGAGGGAAACAGAGCCAGGTGAAGCTTGCAGAGAACTTTTCGAGCAAGCCAGGGGGGACGGCAAAGAATGGAAGGAGAAGTCTAATGGTGGTTCGTATGGCGATGAGGGAGGAGTCCTCCTTGCGAGAGGTTTACCAGGGGATTTATGGTCCCTGGTCTGTGGAGGATGTTGATGTTCGTGAGGTACCTACATATTTCCTTTGCATGAACTTCTTGCAATTTGTGCTTTGTGGATGCAAGGTGAATGATCTGCTTTTGTACCCTGGCAATTTGAACTTCAGAAAACTCAGCCAAGATCATCATGCTAAGGTTATTGCCCTCAGCAATCTTCTTCCATTCTACAGCAGATTCATCAAGTGTCCTGGGTTCTATAACTCTTCCAGTAGCACTGGACTGATGCCAACATCCATCCCAGAATTGAAATCAAGAAGAGTAGAGTTCCTGCCCTTATTCTGAGGCTGAACATCCCAGGCAGTAAGTAAGAATGACGGCAGTGCCAGATGATTGCAGAGAGTGGTAAGAGAGTAATTGTCTTGAGCACTTGCAAGTAGTACTCACTGCACTGTATGTCAATATGATTCATGGATGCATTGAAATGGATGTCTCAGTTGAGCTACTGAACCTGCACTAACAGTCAATACGATTTGTGTTATGAGAACACAATCTTCAATTTACATACCATATGGCTCTTCTGTGAAGCTGGGTAAAGAGGATATGGGCAAAAGCAACTGCAATCCATGTGCTCATAGGGTTGTCATGTCAACTCCAAAAATTGGCCAAAACCCATCCTGCATTCTAGACAAATCCTGGATTTCAGTGAGTATTGTGTAGCATGAGATGCTCAACTTCAATGTGCTGCAGGTGATATTGTATCGGGGAGGCTTGGTGACTGCTGCTTCAGCCTTTCTCATTGCAGCGTCCACCGTATGTTTGAGTGATGAATTTCCACTGAAAGCTGCGCTCCAGAGTTCATATGACATCTTTTATGCTCTAGGGGCAGGTGGGCTTGGTGTGGCTCTACTGCTCATCCACATCTATGTCACACCCATAAAACGCACACTGCAACTATTTTGGGCACTTGGTGTGGCTGGCTCCCTAGGGGTTGCACTGGCCCTAGCAAGGCCAGCTGACCAAGGCTTGGTGACCTATGTGCTAGAGCATCCTACAGCAATCTGGGCTGTGGGCCCACTCTTTGCAGCTCTTACAGGGCTTGTTTTCAAAGAAGGTAAGATACCTTGCTTGTCCATTGAGAACTTTTATGACCTATTATGGTAAACTGTTTAGTCCAGGATTTTGATGAACAAATTTCATGCTTTCTAAATGGAGGCCTATGCCACTCGGCAACCATTCTTTCAAGATCTTGAAGTTTGGCAGAAAGTGGATTCTTGTGCAAGCTGCATGCATGCACAACATTCTGCAGAATTATCACTTAAAAATCAAGATCTTTTGGCATTTGGGCATATAGTGGTTCTGTGGATTGGGTGCATGTCAGCAGCAGGATTGGCATTCCTGTGCATTTGTGGACATTTGTCAACAGAACTGCTGCTTGCAGGGGAAAATGGTGTTAGTATGTTGTGCTTGAAATTTTGTATCAGTAGACACAGATGAAAAACTTGGAAACAATCTGTGGTGCAGGACTGTGCTATGGCAAGCTGGAGGCAGGTGCCCTGGTCTTTGTTATTCCAACATTACTACTTGGTCGTCTGGTAACTGCTGCCCTCAATTCAATTCTCAGTGGATCTGAGGGGTTGTCATTATGCACTTTTGATTTATCTACCTCTGCACTAGTGCAAGTAAAACAAGTCAACCTTTCTTTTGGCCACCTCAAACTGGAGGAAGTAGCAAGTTAATAATGTCTGCTGACTGGTTTTTTTCGTTTTGGTTTCTCGTGCATGTGCCAGTCAGGACTGATGGATGAGAAGGTGCAGTTTGGCTTGCTACTCGCATGGATGGCTCTGTTTTCACTGTTTGCATCCCGCAAGTTTACTCAACCTATCAAGGTGAACTGTTGCTGATATGCACATACCAGATTAGGCAACATAGTCATGTACCATGTCACTGTACATCTCTCCCTCATGTTCTATCCTGTTATTAGAGTTGTCACAAATCCAACTTCATGTAACTTTGTTGTTGTGTTCCTTATCACCTTGTCTATCTTCACTTTCACTGAAGTGGGCTGTTGGGTTTGGAGATGGGAGCAGGATGATATAGGTGACAAGTCTGTTTTCATGTTCAATGCTCTCCCGGAGGAGTCAAAACAAGCAGTGATAGCACGCATTCAAGAAGAGCAGTCAGGAAAGGAGAAAGTGGAATGAGGGCCAATGAGAGAGGTATTGATGGCATTGAGCTGCCCATCAAACAAGTTGTATTTTTACTTTATGCCATATTTTATGGGTTTCTTATCCCTTTTCAGTGGGGTGAGTTTGAGAGAAAATCTGAAACAGTGTGTATGTTGTAGTGACTAGACGCCCTGGTCACATTCACAGTGGTGATTAATTGATTGTATTCTACTGTGTGCAGAACTGTTGTTGAAAGAGCAAGATGTGTTTTATATGTTAGAGTAGAAAAGGCTCAAGGAGAAGGGCCATGAGTTTTGCCTGTAATTTTGTACACTTACAAGAATGAGTAGAATGAGCTATATGCCAAAATGTTTGGAATATTCCAGAATAAAAAATGGACTTTGTCAAGAGTTTGTCAGAACAGAATCCTTTCCGTGTTTGTGCATGGAACTGGTGGGTGAATTGGAGAATATTACAATTGCTTGCTCACTGTTGGTTGTCAGTGTTTTGCTTGTGGAGCTGCTCATAATATGTAAGTTCTTGGCTCCTTAATTGTCAAGGTATGTTGACAAGCTCTGACAGTTGCTAATGACTGAGATAGCTGCAGCAAGTTGAGGCACAAGCTTTGTGTCTGCTGGTAACCTTCATCATCAATCCAGATTTGAAAAGCCAAGGTTGATGGATGCATGCATGGTAGGCTTCAGCTCGTGGAAGCTTTAATCACTGAGCTTCAACTAAGGCACAGCAATGTCAGACGTCATCAAAGAACTTTGAGATAGCCACCACCGATCAGATTATGAGTCTCTAATGCTCCAGCATTGCAAATTGTTGAACAAAAATGTCAAGTTGATATCTTCATATGAAGCTTTCCCGATTGATTGTGATATGGCAATGGCAAAACACTTGCCTGCAGCCTACTGGTGTGTTTGGTCCCTTGGCTTTTGCACCTTTTCCTCAGATAGGCTGCAATAGTGTTTCCAGAGCAATAAAAAGTGAGAATATTGTATATAGATACACACACACAAGTTTTAGGGTCAACTCTAGTGTTTATGCTGACTAGTTCCAAGAGTTAACACTGTCAGGTTAGTGACGCCACCTGTTATGCAATCAAACCAAGGACTTGGAAGTGTACCTACCTTGCAGAACTGAAAGTCATTTGTGGAGATGTAATGTTCATCATGTCTCAACAATGGACCTGTTCTGTGACTGCATACCATTGCACACCTCAAGACTGTGTGCTTCAACGACTTGCACATAGATTCCTGCATTTTGTAACAAACACAAAAATCCACAATGTCAAACCACAAACCATAGCCATTCTCCAGACTTTTCTGAACTCTGCTGGAAAAACCGCAGTCAAGAACTGGACTGCAATGTCTTTCACAACTTGTGTCTCAGAACCAAAGTTTTCTACCCTGACCCAATTTGCCTATCTTTCTCATAAATTGGCTTTGTGGAGCAACACAATTGTCTTTCATCTACTGTTGGAATTGGAAATAGAAAAATAGAAAGAAAGGAAATGGAATATCTGTAATTGAGCATCACTTACAACAAGTAAGCTTTTGTTCAGCTGCATGGGTCTCAGGAATTTCAAGCTTCTCGTCCTGAAGCCAGATCCTCTTCTCCTGGCCATCAGGTCTGCAGATGGTGACAAGAGCTCGAGTGTTGCAGTATAAGCAGGAGATCGGTATCCATCCTCAGCATAGCTAGCTGGTGATACCCAAGACGGATTATCAAGCCACAGTGTTTGGTTCACTCCATTGCCTGCTGCAGCCACCTCTTGTGTCCTGGAGAGAAACCTTGCTGGTGAGCAAGGAATCCGCAAACATCTGACAAAATTATTAGCCTGATCATCATGATCTGCCTTGCAAATTTGGTCAGATTGCACCATTTGCTCTTGCTCTGCAGCAGCCAGCACAGTATATGGCAACTTTGAAGTTGGAAGCTGATGCTCATATCCAAGGTTGCATGTGAAGAGGTCCGATCTATGGCCACACCTTGCAACATCAAGCTCTGAAACACAGTTGAGATGTGTATTAAACTTTACTAGTGATGATGTGATGGTTGCAGGCCTGGCTTCATGATGAGACTCAGGATGAAGGTCAAGATGCTGTCGGGATTTTGCAAAAGCTGCTGTTGCTGCAGCATCCTTTGGCCACTCTGACTTCGCTCTGCATTTTCGCAGAAGTGTTCTCAGGCTTGAGCTTGGGCTGGCACTTAGATCAGAGGATGAATGCTCAGATGACTCCTGTGAGGTGGTGCTTAAGGAGACTTGTGAATTCGAGTACGAGACGGACAAAACTGTTGCATCAGTTGCAGAGTGCTGATGATTCACCTCTGCATCTGAAACTGAGGACATCAGGATCAAAGATGATGAATCTGGCCTTTGATGATTCTCGCATGAAGTGGGGCCACAAAAAATGCTCGTAGGTGATGATGCAAGGTTCATCCCATCTGAAGGTCATTTCAACAACTCCCCAATTTGTTCAGTTCAGAAGAACAACAAAATGCCAAAAAGATCTTGATAGAATCATTCCTTTCTTCTTACATTGAAGTCCTTCCATGAAAACAAAATGCTCAGGAGATGGAGCTTCCTACCTTGCACTACTTGGTGGTGGTGATGATGGTGCTCATGATGGTGTTGCTGCTGCTGCTGATGATCATGATCATGATGATAATGATACCCATGATACCATGAATTCTCAGAAGCATCTTCGCTTGATTCCAAGCTCTGTAGTCTTCTAGAAGTTGGACCAGACATGGTGCCTAATGAGCTTCTTCTCAAAGGAGATTGCAAGTTCGAGGATTGTGGAGTGAGTACTGATTCCAATGGGCAGCTTTTCAATACGTCTATCCATCTCTCCATCGAACCAGATTGTCGCAAATGCGCTGTCGAAGAAGACTGTGAGCACTGATCAGAAGGCGAGAATCGTCGTTGCACCGCAGCAGGAGCAGCAGGGAGATCATTGCTGGGAGGATATCTGCTGTGCGACTGAAGCTGATCTGCAGCTTTTTTTGTGTTGGCATCGAACTTGTGTACTGTTGCAGCAATGAGTCGCGGAGGAAGTTGTAAAACAGGAGGTTGTCCTACTGTGGTAGTTTTGCAGGGTTCCGATGGAGCTGCTCCTGCAGCAGCAACGGCGGCAGAGTTTTGATCGACCTTGGGTTTGCCTGGAGCTTCTTCCCATTTGAAGGGCACAGCAAGTGCATGCTTGCTAGGAGTGGGAAGCGGTGACATTGTGTTGGTAGAGTCGACGAGGAATCTGGCAGCTGCTGGTGCCACCAGATCGATGAGCACCGCAGCTTGTTGATGAATCTCCAGCTGCTGATCCACCAGATTGCTGAACCTTGCCACACTGGCCGCAGAGCAGCTCGAGGTCGTGGATGCAGTGTCCGAGACTCCCGAGCTCATGCGCGCGTAGTAGCGACGGCTGCTTCGGAAGCTACCATCCCTGGTAGTACAGGCTGCCGAAATTCGAGCCTCATGAGCTGATGCGTTACCCGGATCTCCGCGACATTCTTGAGCTCCACCAGTTCGTGTTGCTCCTAGATTCTCTTGCTGTTCGCCCCGTTTGCAGCTTGCGCTTCTCTTCTGAACTGCGTGCTCGACATACGAAATCGGGTAGCATTTCTTCCTGGAGAGTTTTCTCGCCAATGCGCGCGACTCGCTTCCTCTTGCGGTGATGGTGCGACGAGCTCTGCCGGGTGCTTCCTCCCACTTGAATGGCACCGCTGCTATCGGCTTGCGCATCGGACTGTCCTCCGGCGACTCGTTCAGGCTGTCCCATGCGATGGAAGCCGAGGGTCGACGCTTGACGTTGTAGCCGTAAGAAGCTCGCGGGACTGATCCTCCTCGTATGTTATTGCAGCTGCTGGCCCTCTCCAACGTCGTCCCCGTGCCCGCTCTCGCTGCGCTCGCACCGGCTTGCGTCTCCAGCTGCGCCCGACCTGCTGCAGCATATGCACAAGCTGCTGGATACGATGCTGCAACTCTAGTCTCGACCACGTCCTCGCCACTAACCCATCGACGCCCTTTGATGGTATTGGACCTCTCGAGAACTTGCAGCTCGTTAGAACTCGCGGACAGCAGCTCCAGTTCCGCGCTCACACAGTAATTTCTCGAGCTCAGGAGATTGTCACCTGGCAGCTTGCATTGAGCTTCTTCTTCTGCTACAAGTTCCGCTTCAGCTTCTGGTTTGTCGTCACCATATTCCTTTTCCGGGTTCTTGAGCGTCAGCTCATTCTCATCACATATTGTTGCCAACTCTTCGACGCAGCTGCTGCTCCTTCTTGCGTCTACTGCACTACTACTGGAGTCCGGGAGCTCGGACTGTGTTCCAGGAAGTGATATTTCCCCGCTCCACTGCTGCCAGTTGTGGAAACTACTAGTGTAGCCGGACCTCAGCTTGTCCATACTCCGCGACAAGAGGAAGCAATCCACGTTCCGCAATGAGCTGCTGCCAGTACTGAGGAAGAAGCTGCTCAGATTCTCAGCTGCAGCGCTGCTGTTGGGGTGGTTCATGGAGAGCTGCTGCAATATAGGAAGCTGCTGCTGGATCTCCTGGTGGTACTGAACCTGACCAGCAGGGTCCTCGTGTCGCTGCGAAGTCTGGAAGCTGTTCAGGAGTCGATGATGATCAGGAGAGTTGGGTGCAGCTGGTGCTGCACGATCTGCAGCAGTAACCGCAACAGCTGCATTTGAGCTGCTACCACTAGTGATCACACTAAGAGCACCACCATGATTGCTCATGTAGCTGCTTCTCAGCTGGTAATCCCTGCGCCCAGGAAATGCAAATTGCTGCAACACGCAGTGATCATTCCCTGTTGTCGCGGCTTCCATTCTAGACATCCTAGCTCGTGGGTACAAATTCTTCAGCAAGCAAATGAGATCAACTCTGGAACTAGTACCAAATTCCTCCTTGCTGCAGCTGCAGCTTACTTCTCTCCCCCCCCATGACTAAGTAAAACAAGCAAACCAAAAAAAACAAAACACTAAAACCCCACAACACAACCCCAAGAAAATTTGCTACAATAATGATACTAAATCATGAAAGCTGCAAGTTCACAACCTGAGACTTCATGTCACAGCAACAGCAGTACACATTTAAACTCTAAAACCTCTCTATCATGCCACAACAACAACAACAAAACCACACATAACTCCAAAACGTCAATTATGCAACAACAACGACGACAACAGCACACAACTCTCCAAAACCTCTATTTATGCAACCACAACAAGAACACTTCAACAACAATAGCACACATTTTACTCTATTTATGCAACAACAACAAGAACAGTTCAAAAATAAGGGCACACATTTGACTCTCTAAAACCTCTATTATGCAACAACAACATATCTAACTCCATATCCTTCCACAACCACAACAACAACAACAACAAATGTTTAAACTCAGCTGCACGATCTTGATGTCTGATCTTTGTATTACCCAATCTAGAGAAAGACTACATCACAACTTAGCTTGAGAATTTATGAGAGTAATTTCCAACCTCTTCATTTCCTAAAACTTTTTGATGCTCAAGTTACTAGGTGAGAGATGCAAGTTCATTGGATGACAAACACAGGTAGGTATGATGTGAAGGAATGAAGGAAGGAAATATAAAATCAGTTTTTTCTTCTTCCTTTGGTAGCCCCTTCTCTCAATGGGTAGGAGTTTTCTTTATTTATTTATTTATCTTTATTTGGGGGAGGAGGCCTTTGGGGGGTGGGGGGGTGGGGGGGGGTTTGAAGAGGGTTTCTAGTTTATGTCAGGTTGTTTTGCTAGGAAATAAAGCACAAAATTTCATTGGCCTTGACTCTTTCTAACATGTGAGATTCTCAAATGGTTAGGTATTAAAGTATGTCCTAATTTTTTTACTATTAAAAACTGTTGTTTTGGGGTTTTGAAATTCCGTGTAGTAGGCACAAAGCATTGAATGAAATTAGCTTATACTTGAACTCAGAGACCCTGATTTTAGTCTATGCACGGGAGATTTGTAATATTTAGAAATAATTTAAATGGATTTTTTGGGGGCTTTTACCATGGTAACAACTTGGGTGCTAGTTTACCCAAGGTCTTTGGTTTCATCATACTTGAGTTCCAGGACGAAGAAGATTCTTAGTTAATAATTAGAGCAATAATTATCTCAATGGGTGCTAGCCTGCTAGGTAGTTAACGTTTAGTTTTTTTCAAATTTGGGTTGGGTTGGGTTGGGTTGGGTTGGGTTTGGGGGGGGGGGGGGCCCCTTCCCCTGGGTAAAGGGGCTTTTTTCAACAACCCTTAAAAGGTCTTAATTTTTTCCTGGGTTTTTCGGCCCCCTTTGGGGGGTGGCTG
>Ga0116227_10000278_pt1 | contig 94346 bp, 79 predicted proteins | sample S1TSphgellanicum_FD_89693 | JGI IMG/M metagenome (GOLD analysis project Ga0116227, IMG submission 89693) | Host-associated microbial communities from peat moss isolated from Minnesota, USA - S1T2_Fb - Sphagnum magellanicum MG | ecosystem: Host-associated > Plants > Peat moss > Unclassified... | reverse complement strand
TACTAATGCAATATCATTACAATATGGACATAATGTGAATACAACATGGCAAACAACATAAATACAATGCAAATATGATGCTACATCAATTATCATTGAAACAATACCAAAATTAAATCAATATAATCTAAATTGTTTCAATGCCTATTTTACACGAACAAAGCACTAAACCTTGGACATCTTGTAAAAGTATTGTGAAAGCACTTAAATAACACTAATACAAAGGGGTCCCCACTTTGTGATAAAGATCTTTGGGATTGATGGAAAACATCTAACCTTATCCTAGTCTAAAATTTGGACTGAAATGCAATAAAATTAACAAAGTATGTTCATTTAGATCTACTTGAAATTGTTTTCAAAATTAAAATCTAGTAATGAAAATATGATAAAAACATCAAAACGACAAACTCCAACTATGGAAATGAAGTTTTTCCAAAAATCAAAATATATTTCTCTCATACTCCATTAAAGCTCCATGTTCTACAATGATATAGTGGTACTCATCTCTTCCTTTTCTCCAAAGATGTTCCTCAACAAAAACAATCCTATGTTCTATTTAAATTCAAATGGTGATAGAAATTATGTAATTTAACTAGCAATTCTTAAAACAGTAACTAGGTAAATAAAAATATATTAATTATAAATACCTCAAGTAACTACTCCCTTAACATTACCCCATGTGTACTCTAAATTAAGTCCCAAAGTTTTGCATTAAAAATGTGTTAAGAAAGTTAAATGTCCTGTGATTCAAAAATATGATATGTCTATACTATAATTTGTTATGTCTAAACTACATTATGCTCTACATGTACTTCAGATTGAAGCATTGTTTGAATCTCTGTTATATACAGAAATTGTTATTACTCTTCTTATCCCCATGTTGATAACTATGTAGTTGTTTATTGATAGGTTATTTTATGCTCTTGTGATTACAACTTTGTTATCACTTGTAGCTATTGTTAAGACTATAGATATGATGTGATCAAATTTTGGCCCTACTGTTACAACTCTGATATAACTTGTAACTACTGATTTGACTATAGATTTGATGTAATATGAGTCCGATCTTGTTAGTATAGCTCGAACATAAACGCAATCTGACCTTGTTAATCCTCTTGAATTACATGTTCTTCAAGTTGTATCTACTCCCCTATTTCTATGGCTATAGATGCATATTTTTGAGAACTACCTTCTTGCAAAATATATCATATTTGTTCTAGAGTTTGTTTAACAGCCTCCTTTTTAGGACTATCCTTTCCTCGTCTAAAGTCTATGGTTCTATAGACATAACTAAATGCTCATATTCAAATGATGGCATGAGTTTTTCCATCAAAAAATTCCTATGTTTGTACAACCTTTCATTCCTCTCATACTTTCTATATAATTTCCCAATATATTTCAAGATAATGTCCTGAATTGCATCCCACCATAAATTTTCATTTTTTTCCTCCATTGATAATGCCTTGAGCTTTACTTAAAGTAAAGTATTATGCTTTTTGAATTCATTATTTTCGGTGAAGACAATATCATAATTGAAGGGTTTTTTCTTTTGAGTCTCCTTTAGAAGTTTGTTTATCTTTTCATTAAAGGCCATTTGCTTCTACAAATTTTAGTCCATATGTGCATGCCTCTAGTTAGCTTGCTTTTGTATCTCATTCATAGCTTGATATGTATTGGCATTATCCATTCTAAGCTCCTTCAACTCCTTGTTGCTTCGAGAGAGTTTCCTCCATATTCTTGTAGTCTCTTTGAAGTTTAGTATGGTTTACACTTAAAGGATCCTTCTCTGCTTTTAAACCCCAGTAATTGGCATTTGTCTCCTTTAAAATTGCTTACAAAGAATCCCTTTCTATTTTGATGTTCTCCAAATCCTTGTTGTGCTTCCCCATATTATTGATATTTTGTCTTGCTGCATGGAGTTCTACCAATACATGATTATTCTCATTGTTCCTATTTTACAACTTTACTTTGAGCTTATGCTCCTTCTCCAAAGTTCCTTGTAGATTTTGAATAGATTTATCTTTCTCCTCTATAATCTGTTTGTTTTTTATCTCTAAATCAAAAAGTCTAAACAAAATTTTTGTCATTTGTACTATGTATTCTACTACATGTTAAAACATAGTAATAACTCTTCTATGTTCATCCAATTCTGCTTCTATCCCTTGCACATACCCCGGTGTATGAAACCTTGGAATTTGACCCGTGAAACTTGTACCTGATGAACTTAAACTTTTCTATGTAGTCCAAACTTCTCTAAATACATTCATGTTTGTTGTAGAACTTGGTTTTGAAAGCAACATACCTTCATTATTTTGTGGTGATGGAACAAATTGTTATACTTTTAGTGGATTCATGTCAAAATCCTACATTTATTGTGGATTGGTAGGTATTGGCATATTCATTATTGCTTGAACCTTCTTAATTTATGGTATTTTATTTCCTTGGAAATTGTAAACCCTAAAATCAATCTTGAAAATACCATAAAGGCACATTTCTTTGGGTTAAAACTAATTTTATATTATTTGCATTTCTAAAAGCAAAATCTGCACTTCATCAAATGATTTTCCATATCACTATAAATTATGAAGTCATCCAAATATTTTGAATTGGTCTAAGTACTCTTTGAAGGCTTTGCTAACTACTCTCTAAAAAGTTGGTGGCCCATTTTCGATACCAAATGGCATCACCATCCAAACAAAAGTTAACCAATATTTTACAAAAATTGTTTTATATCTATTTTCGAAGGCTATAAAAATTTGATGGTATCTTGAATATCCATCTAGAAATGAGTAGGCTTCATACCCTATTATAATGTTCAATACCTCATTAAAAAAATGGCAAAAGATAAGGATTTTTTTGGTTTGCCTTATTGAGCTTCTTAAAATCCACACAAATTTTAAATTTGCCATTTTTTTTAGGCACTAGCACTATGGGTGATTACCATGTAGCCTCCTCTATTGTTTGAATAAATTCAACTATTAGTAATTTGTGAATGTCTTATTTGACTGTTGCAACATAATTAGGGTTCAATTTGTACCTTGCTTGATGTGTTGGTGGAATTGAGGTATCTAATTCAATTATGTGTTGAACCAACTTGAAAGGTATGCCTTTCAAATCTTTGTAAGTCCATGCAAACACATCCTTGAACTCCTTAAGTAGCATCCAAAGCTCCTTAGTCTTCTCCTTTGTCATTTGTGAATTATCCTTGATGTATTGTGGATTTGCCTTTATGCCAATATTTAGTTTAACAAGTTATTGTTATTTAGTCAAAGTCCAACCTGCTATCTAAAGATTCTATACTTGTATTTTTGCTAGTGTCTCATCCACTTGAATATCATCCTAATTATGATGGTAATAGGTTTTTAAATAACCTTGTCTTCTAATGAAACCTCTAGTCTAACACAAAAGTCTTATGATTTCACTATGGAAGGCACCACTTTTGTAGTTGTTTGATTTGATGTCTCTTGCTTTGGATCAAATTCCTTAGTTCTTCTCCTTTTTTACACTCCAACATTCAACAACGAAATCATTTCTTCTAAAAGAATAATTGTGCCAATTGAAAACGATTTTGGTTTTGTTTCAAATATTAGATCGTCCTTTTCATTTAATAACCCTTCCATCAAGTCAAAACAAACAAGTACTTGGGGCCTTTTGGTTTCTACTCCCAATTTCCTGTTAATTAATATTGTTCTAACTATTCCATTACCTTGAACAATAATGATATTGTTACCCCATACATGTGTAACCTTTGCATCTCTGAGCCAAGGTCTTCCTAACAACATATAATAGTTATAATCTACCACATTGTTTTTCAAAACAATAAATGTGGCTATATATGGAATACCATGTATGTGAATCTTCAAATGATTGATGATTCCTAAAGGTGTGGTCATACTTTGATCTACCATTATGAGGTGGTATGGAGTTGGTCTTGGTTGGGGTAAACCTAATTTTGTTTTGAGGATTTCTGTTATAATGTTCAAACTTGCTCCTCCATCTATCAAAACATCCTCAACAATGTTATTCCCAACTTGTGCTTGGATAATTACCATTTGGTTACCTACCTCTATAGTTGATGTGTTTAGTTAAGAATGTGTCTCAACCACTATGGTTACACTAAGCTTTAATATCTATTTAGTAGTTATATTAGGTTTTTTATGGCTTTAGTTTCTACCACATATACTCTTTAAGATCTACTGTTATCTTCAGCAATTGACCTAACTTCAAAATATAAGTAGTCTCCAACATCTATTTACTGATATCTTGGAATATTTGTTCCATAGACAAACTTTGTTGATAGGATTAGCAAATAAACTTTGTGATACAATTGGTTTCGTGGACACCTTAGATGTTGGCAATTTTGCCCAATTTAAATTCCATTGTGCTTTCTCCTTTCGAATCAAAATTGATGGTGGGTCTTTTGCTTAAATCTCATATATAGTCTTAATAAAATATTGTTATAATTTTTGCTCCTCTTCCCAGTTAGCAACAGACTTCTTCTTGATTAACTTTCTATCCTTAAACACATGTTCTTCAATAACCTTGCTCCTAGTGATGGCCATATTCACATTCACCATATGGATTGAAGGATTTGAAACCTTGGGTTCTACCACAACTTATTTTTCTGTTGGTTTCATTCTTTTGTTCTTAAACATATTCTACATATCATTATACTTAGGACAATCTATGATTTTATGTCTAATGTCACCACAAATATGACAAGAATACCTTGTAGGCCTCTATACTTTAATCTATTGAATAAAACCGAAGAGAGTACATGAACACGGTCTTCCTTTCTTTTGACTCTACATGTTTCAACATTATGATTTGTCTTGTGACAATTTGTACAATACATTATTGTTTTCTCTGGGACTATTTGAGGTTTATGAGCTAATATTATTTTATTACTTTGTGGTATTAACAAATTGTGTATGGCCTCTACTTCAAAAATTCCTTCTTCACAAACCAAAGTTGCTTCTTTATGTTGCTGCAAAGTTTCTTTCTTCGTACTTGGTGTTGTTACATGTAGATATGGTTATAATCTAGATCTAAAAATAATAGTTAATAAACTATATATTGTCTTGTGTTGAAGATTATTGGCCAACTTCAATAATCTCTCTTAATAGAGTTCCATTTTTTCATTATTTTCCTACTTCATGTTTTTCAACTCCATGTAAACTTGTTCATCATTATAAACTTTTTTATATTTTTTACAAAAAGCCAACTATAATTCTACAAAAATACAATATGGGTAGTCTCCCATATAATTGTTATAATAATCAGACACAATATTTTTGAAGGTAAAACTGAACATATTAACAATTTCTACATCATCTATTTCACTATTTGCTTTAATGGTAGCTTTAAATATTCTGACATGAGCATTTAGGTCAAAATCCTTGACATACTCAAAAGTTAAATGATTGACAATAAGGTATGTTTAATGGTAATGGTGACCTGCTTGGATTTTCCATTAGCAATGCACAATATCTTGGAGGTCGTGGTGGATTTAAGCCACCTCCTCCTGGATGTGATGGCTAATTAGCAAAAACTTTGTTCACTTCTCTAGGTATATTATCATGTAAATTCACAAATTATGTTCCCTTTGGAGTTTGTGGTCTAGATTTAACACCATCAATAATATGGACTGGTGTTGATACAAATGAAACTTCAGTAATTTTAATCATAGATTGGGGCATTGCCACAAAATATAATGGCAATGGTGATCATAAGTATGTCTATACCTAATTGAATGTAAATGGCAAAATGGACAAAAAATGAGGTAGAACATAGCTGTAACATTGTTGCATATTATTTTCATGGAGATACCACTATCCACAAGACATACATTTAACCCTAATTTTGTGTCATTAGGGACTTGAATTGTAATTTGAAACCCGACCTTAATCAATCTACACTTGGACCTTGCTTACATTAGACATTGCTTGCATGTGAACTCAAATTGAGTTACCCCAAGCAAATTGGGTTGTGGCTTCACATACCACAACCTCAAATGCATTCTACCTTTATGTGTACAAGTTAGTTTAATATCATCCCAAAGTTGCAACCTTTTCATGTTCAATTGTTGAGATTAGTGATTTATTTTATTGTAATGTGAATGAATGAGTTTGTTATATTTATTTTAAGGTTTGCAAAAAAAATAAAATTTGGAAGACTCTAGTGGATGTGTGAAGCATGAAGGGTGTAATAACATGTGTCAAGCTATAAGACAAAACAACTAGTCATTACCAATTAAGGTGATATCTATTAAGGGATATTAATTAGTCTTATTGCATTACAAATTTGAAGAAAAAATGACTAAAATAAAATATTGCATAATTGGTTACATAATGTAACAAAATAACATTATGACTCTCCGTAAGGTGCAAAGAGCGCTTAAGTTCATAAACTTGAAAACATCCTTGTGGCTTGTACAATGTTATTTTTCATGTGCATGTTGGCAAAGTTCCAAACATTAATGAGTGAATTTCCAAAATAGTTTCCAACTTTTCAATTCTTTTCATACAATTATTTTCTTCCTTGGAAATCAATCAAGCTTCAATGTGTCAACAACAAACAAAGATAGAACACCAATTCAAATGTTCAAGAAGTCTCACAATGCAATGGTAGTTATGGTGGATGGGAGAAGAATTACTAACACAATAAAATTATCCATAAAGTAAGGAAAACATAACACCAAATCATAACTATGACATATATGGCAATGAGCATAAGCAAAATTCAATTGGCAAAAAATTGGAATACATGGGTTATTAGAATTTGCAACTATAATAATTCAACCCTAAATTTACATAATCCTAGACTTTGTAAAAAGGGTGGGGACTTGCGCCCCATTGGTCCACATCTAGTCAATTAATCCTCATTGCTTGAGGAGGGGTGAACACCAATTGTCCCAATCCTTAAACTAAAAAAGATGAACATGTGTGTAATTGCTTACAACATAGTAAATAGGACATGTTACATATGGTAGACTATCTACAAAATAGGTTACAAATTGTAGGGCTTAGTCTCCATGTTATAAACGATGCATGAGTGGAAATAAAAACTTTAAAAAGTTGTAATGGGCATGTTACTTGAAATATCCAAGTGTGCTAACAAAATCATGTTGTGTTTTCAACACCTTGTGTGTGAGCTAGAAGTAGCTTCACTAAGCTACTTCTTCCTTCATTATGAATAGCGATTGTGCTCCTTTCCCTCCCTTGCAACAAAATGCAATAACTAGTTGAAAAAAATGTTAAACAATGGTTAACATAGACCTTAAACCCAATCCTTCATATAGAAGTTTTTTGAGGAGATTGACATACCAAATGAGATTTTGGTTGTACATGAGACTTCAATCTCTATAACATGTACTTAATGTTCTAATGGACCACTTGAACTTCCTTGACTTCTATTGTTGCAAGGGTAGGTTTATCTTATGTTTATGTTAATACTTATGTGATGGTAATGCCATTCGTAATGTCATTTGTGCTATGATTGGCCGCCCCAATTTCCATCCATGCATCATGTGTATAAACTGTAATGGTAAATAGTGGGTTACAGGTTGGGACACTTTCAAAAATGTCATTTGAATGTGTCAATTTTGGATTTAGTCTAGTGGGTGACTAGTTATGGTCTTGGATGTTTTTGCATGGTAACAACCTACTTTGATCTTCTCCATCTACAATTGAGTTTAGTGTGCATGCACAAACCATAACAATTGGGCACTATTGATATTATAAAAGAGATATTCTAAATATCAATATCTCTCACAACAAACACCTTTCTCTAAACATAAAGTCTATCATAAATCATCATATTTACATCATGAGTAATCCACCCAATGTCATGGTTCTCAACATACTTTAGCCAACCAATTAAGCGTTGACCTGCCCCACCCTAAACACATTGCTTTGCATGTTACAATTCTCGTTGTACACAATGATGGTGTTTGATGGATGGTATAATGGGGTCCCTATGGCGTACATAATCACATCAAATTATAAGCAACGTGACTAGCCTTTTGGATGGATGCATTAAACAAGAACTTGTTGGTGTTCCAAAGTAATTGGCATCCAAATGCCTCTAAGCAAGGGCAAAGATAAATAGCTGAGGTAAAAAAATGAATTGATTGCAATATGGAAATAAATACATTTGTTAGTTGTTGTTCGTGCGAAAATGAAAAGTATTAATTCATTCCACCATTGCATGTAACTTAGGGAGGTGTGGCCTTGAACAAAAGTCTTTTTGTGCTTGTGGCATGTTCATCGAACTTGGTTAAAGCAAGCTTGCATTCAAATCAAAGATGGGCCCACTTGTGCAACGACACTAAAACCCTTGGAAGAGATCATGTACAACACAAAGTGCCCAAATGACTAGGAGATGGATGCTTGGGCAAAGTCTGAGGTGAAACATGTGGCAAACAACCTCCTTGTTGTAAAGGCATTCTGGATGTATGTGAGGTCAGAATGGTTCCCTAACATTACAATGTGGGTTGTAGGTAACTGCAACCTACCTTTTGCAAGGCAAGATACAAATGCAGCCATTGAGAATTACCATGCCAACCTAAAAGCAACTTTGCAATCAACTAAAGGCAAGTTTCACGGGAGACAAGTTGATTGGGTGGTACATGCATTAGTTGGTGATGTACTAATACATTATTGGTACAAGGCATTGCGAAAAAGTCATGGGTTTGTGATCAATAGAAAATAAAAGTAGTTTGTCATCAATCTTGTTATCAAGGCAAGGATGATTCTTGATTTATGTGTCATGTTACCATCCAAACCTTTTAGGGTGGCCTTTGTTACATCTAAGAAACGTCCACACAAGAATTATTGGATCCATAACCCATAATAAGAATGGGCTTCTTGTGATTGTCCATGGGCACAACATGGAAACATATGTAAACACCAAGTCAAGGGGTTACAACTTCTCCACCTAGAACTCGTAGAAGGAACCATAACACATTACTATGGTGCATTTAAAGGAATTGTCAAAGGAGGCCTTGAAAATTTGTTTAGTTTTACTTGTGTGGGATGTTCACCTAGTAACATTCAATACACTCCTCCGACATCAAGGCTACCTAAGAAACATTAAAGGTGGATCTGAAAGATGAGATTCACTGGTTTTGTCTTGAGCCGGTGGAAGAAGCATGAGACAATTGGGCATTATTGGAACACTTGCATCACTTTGAATTGTTTATGGGAAACAAAAGACCTTGAAAGTAGAAATTGACCATGGGTCGGCTTCACAGTGGTGCAACAAAATTTAAGTGTAATTTAGACAATAGTGGATGGAGCTTGAAATGTCAATGAAATTTCCTAAAGTAGTGGTCTTGCCACTTCATGGTCATATACCTAAACAAACATATTATAAATTATGTGGGTTGCCTTACTGATACCCATGGGAAATAAACGCATCCAAATAGTGTTGTTTTTAAAGATAAGGCAAAAAAACAAAATGTGGCTTGGTATAGTTATAGGGCTCTAGTCCATTGCATTGTTAGATGAATTAATGGTCAAATTGTGGACATGTTACAAGAGTTTGGTGAGGTGACCATTTACACACTAGACTTAGTAACTACATTAAAACAATGATTAAATACCATGCAGTAGTTCTAATTATGCACTAGAGTGAATATGTTTTGAATCTGATCAATTGTGTCTATGTGTCTATGTTATTTATTTGGGACAATCCATGGTACTAAAATAAGACAAGCCTATTGTAAATTATGTGCACCTTGCTAATACCAATGGAAAATTCATTAGTAGAAAAACATGTTTTTTTCTACTTGTCTTTGTCAATTAAAAGAGTGGAAAAAATGTCGTTGTCAACTGAAATAGTCAAAGTTTAGGGTCAATTAAAAAGATGCACTCAAATAATGGAAGTTTTTAAAGACAATGCAAAAAAACAAAATGTGGCTTGGTATAACTTTGTAGGACTCCAATCCATTACATTGTTAGATGAATCGATGGTCAAACTACAAATATGTTACAAAGTTTGGTGAGGTGACTATTTACACAATGGACATAGTAGTTACATTAAATTTGCCTAGGTATACAATGTGGTAGTTCTAATCATCGACTTGAATGAACATGTTACAAATCTCATCTATTGTGTCTATGATTATATGTTATTTATCTGGGGCATGTCATTTATGCTTTTTTGATGCACATATGGGGTTTTTGGTAGGGGCAATGGGAGTGGGTTGTTGTCTTTGTTTCCACCACTTAAAGGTGACCTTGATGTTGCCATGAATGGAGGACTCATCTATAGGGTCCCATGTAGATGGAGTAACTAGTGTATGAAGGAAAGAAAACCTCGTTATGTGGTGGGGGGCATCAAGGTTATTAGTTTCATGGGCACCAAGCTTAATGGCCTGAGCTATTATGGAACATTACTAGAATTCTTAATTTTTCAAACTATTTAACCAAGTTGACTGGGTGGGTTTTTTTTATTAGAAGACATGTATTTTTTACTACATGCCAAAGGCTTGAATGACAATGGGTATCTTTTGACTAATCAATTTGATTGGAATGATTAATTTAGCAATTAGTCAAATCAGGCATCTAATCAAATTGGATTTTAAAATACCACCTAGTCAAATTGGTTAGTGGCTTTGTCAATAAGATCACCCAATCTAATCAAATTAACAAGTGCCCTAGTCAATAAGGCCACCTATTATACTTAATCAATAAGGCTAACTAGATAGGCTTAGTCAAAATGGTCAATGGCCTAGTCAAAAAAACTAATTACAAATTCCAATACTAGTTGGGTATCTTGGGATTACATGTAACATTTTGACTATGTTTGACCAATTTTAAAAAATTGAAAAATGTAAGAGTTGGATAATCATAACTAAATGAATCATGACCAAAGTAATTATGGTTAAATTAATTATATATATGGTTTATCTAACCATGGTTAAATTGACTATATTGAAATTAATTATGCCTCAACTACCTATGAAAAACTAATTAAAATTAAAATTAACCATAATCAATTTAACCATGGTCAATTTAATCATGTCTAATAACTATGGCTAGTATAACCACAAATTGTTTAGTTGTATATGTTTTAACCATGGTTAGTTTAGCCATATTTAATTTAACTATGATTCATTTATCTATAATTAATTATTCCATTAAACTTTTGGCCATATTTAATTTAATTATGGCTAGTTTAACCATAAGTAATTTTACAATTATAAATAATTTAACCATGGTCAATTTAACAATAGTTAGTTTAGCCCTAATACCTTTAGCCATGATAATTAGTTTAACATAATTATTTTCACCATTATTAGTTGGGCCATTGTTGGTTTTGTCACAATGCATTTAACCATGGTTATTATAAACATAATTAAATTAGTTATATTTATTTCTAACATATTAGTTATTTTAATTTAATAAATTTAACCATAATTAATAGACCCATAATTAACTTAAAACTATTGTTAATTTAGCTATTTTTGGTTTTTCCATAATTATTTTAACCATTTTTATTTTAGTCATAATTATTTCATTCATGTTTATTTTACCCATAATTAACTTTTGCACAATTATTTTTGCCATAAAATATTGATTCATTAATTAATTTAGCCATATTGATTTTATTAGTGGTCATTTTAGCAAATTTATTTACTCATGGTTAGTTCAACCATTTTTAATTTAGCCATGGTTAATTTTGCCATAACTTGTTTGTTTTAGCCAATTAATTGTCGCATAATTGATTTTGCCATAAAATATTTATTCATTAGTTAATTTAGCATATTAACTTTATTAGTGGTCAGTTTAGCCAAGTTTATTTACTCCTGGTTGGTTTAACCATTTCGAATTTAGCCATGGTTAATTTTGCCATAATTATTTTAACCACTTTGATTTTAGCCACATCATTCATGTTTATTTTAACCATAATTAATTTATGCATAGTTTGTTTAGCCATAAAATATTTATTCATTGGTTAATTTAGCCATATTAACTTTATTTATGGTTAGTTTAGCCATGGTTGGTTTAACCATGAAATATTTATTCATTAGTTAGTTTAACCATATTTATTTTACTCATGGTTAGTTCAACCATTTATAGTTTAACCATAAAATATTTATTCATTAATTAGTTTGGTCTTTTTTTTTACTCATGGCTAATTCAACCATTTCTAGTTTAACCATAAAATATTTATTCATTGGTTAATATGACCATATTATTTTATTCACGGTTAGTTTCACCATATTTATTTTACTCGTTGCTAATTTAACCATTTTTAATTTAGCCATGGTTGGTTTTGTCATAATTATTTTACTCAAAATTAGTTTAGTCATTATATATTTAGCCATTATCTATTTAGATATGGTTAATTGAACCATAATTATTTTATTCATGGTTAATTTAATCATTGTTACTTTTGCCACAATTATTTCATTCATTCATAGTTTTGCTTTTATTACTTTAGTTGTTGTTGGTTTAGGTGTTATTATTTTATTAATAATTAGTTTTTTCATAGTTAATTTCTTTCAACTTAAAGTTACCATTTATTTAACTTATGTAATGTAAGTATGTGATTAAATAGTTGAAATAAAAATACTTTATATGTAGGTGTATTTATTTATACATACCCTACATATAGTCCATTTATTTACCTATATTTTAGCCTATAGGTAACTTAGTTATATAGGTTAAGGTAGGCCATTTATATATCTATGATGAATTATTAGTTGGTTAACTAATTATTTACCTAAAATACACTATTGAATGTGTAATTAAGTAATTAAATATTAATTATTACAAATACATTGTTGATAATATAATGAATTAGGTCAAATTTGCAAAAATTAGTTATAATTTGGTTATAATTATCTAATCAACAATAGAATACATTATAACTATCTTGATATTTTATATAATGCAAGGATTTATAATATGGTTGTAATTATTATTTAAAAATAAATAACAAAAAATTAACTAATTTTTATTTTTATTTTAACTTAATTAACATACATATTTACATACCTCTTTATTTATTTATTTACATAATTAATGTCTCTAACGTAGTAATTTAGGAACAATGTTGTGAAATAAAAGGTTCCAATGTTGTACGGACATGAAAATGTTTCTCTTTCCCAAAAGTTTGTCCCATAGTGTTTGTCATCCTTTCCAAATGATGAGCATTATAAATAGAAGCACCATAAACATCTGAGACATAAGAAATATTTTTTTTAAAAATGCCATTTGGGATGAACCAATTGAAAAGGTTCAACCTTAAAGGCCAAATTTAAAATGAAATAAAATTTTCCTACCTAGGTCATCCAGGTGTAGATTTAATATTATTGGTGTACATTTAAGGCTAGTAAAGGTCATAACTTAAGTTGCCCTAGCTTACTTTAGGCTTCTATACCTAATCACTATTTATAGGTTCATAGACCTAGGCTTAAAAGCTTAGGTTGTAGGTTTTAAAACTTAGGTACCTTAGGAATAGGTATTTAATTTTAGGCTTAATTTAGGTTGCTTAAGTTGTATCCATGTGGCATAGCCTAGTGGCCAATGTTTAAATGCCACGAGACATAACCTAGTGGCCAATGTTTAAATGCCATGTGGCATAGCCTATATGGCCAATGTTTAAATGCTACGTGGCAAAGCCTAGGTGGCCAATGCTTAAATGCCATGTGGCATGACCTAGGTAGCTAATGTTTAGATGCCATGTAGCTTAATTTGGGTGTCCACTATTTATTTGCCATGTGGCATTTACCTAGTCAAAATGGTGATTAACCAATCAATAAAAATTTGATTATTGTATTGACCAATCAGAATGACTAGTCAAATGTACTAATTGAAATGACTAGTCAAAAATGCCAACCTAAGCTTGGTCAAAAAGTACATAGCCCAGTCAATGGATAGGTTCAAAACAACTTGTCCAAAATGATTGAGAGATTTTTTGATGCCTATCCAAAATGTGTATTTTTTTACAAGAATTTATAATAATAAAAAATAGGAATTCTAATAGTGAATCATGGACAATCACCTCATCAAGTGCATGTGTGTCCTTTGAAAGTGGGATGTGGGGGGAGAGGGGGGGGGATACTCTTTAATATTGTCTTTGATTTTCGATTCATCGACTAATGTTCAAATAACACAACATTGGATTTTCCCATTCAATTCATGCCACCACGTTACACCCTAATCACACCCCACAAATTGTATGGTAAGGTGAATAATACACACATAATTATTACATGGATGTTGACAATTTACAAATTACATGTGTCCTTGTATCATCCAATTGTGTTATTCAATACCTAAACATAGATGACCCTATGTTACCTATATTGTAACATGTATTTTTTATATTGTGGGAAATGGCGAGGTGCCCTTGGATAGGTTAGTAATGAAACCAATGTCCCTCTCTTTTGTAGGTAGGTTCTAAAATTGAACACAACTTGGTGCCCACACTCCTAGGAGTTCTTTTGAGCAAATACCTTAGGAACAAATGTATCCACATTCAAAAAATTTGCAAACTTTGTGTCATCTTCATTTAGGCCCCTAAATAGAGCCCATGCAATACACACATTATGTGGAAACTCCTTGGATGTTATGTTGTTGTGGAACCCTAGTATAGAATCATAGTGAATGGTTTGTTCTTCTTCAAGGACATATAGGGACTAATGGTCTTTGTCCAAATATGGCACAACCAAAGTGTTGTTGAAGGTTGAGCTATGTTTGAAGTACTTTGTCCCCCACCACTTTGTCTTTCCTCCATTCTAAGTTTCATTTTTTAATAACCTTGAAGTTTGCACATTTAACAAAAGGTACATGCCCCTATTTGAGGCAAAATTTTGGGCAAATGTATGCACAAGCATGAAATCTAACCACTTGTTAGACATGGGTGCTTCAAAGTTTGTGAGATGGTCTAGATCTGATAAGGTGATGTCAATTTCCATGTTTTTGAGACCCTTGAAAAAGATGATGTAGTCAAACGCATCTAGAGGGGTCCCATTTATCAATTCATCCACTAGCTCATCATCTTTATAGTCATTAGTAAAAAATGGCCATTTGGCAACTGGTCCCTACGACTAATTTTGAATTGCAAACAACATTTGCAACTAAAATCTAAATAATCACATTGGACAAATCATAAACAATAACAAATATTGGATGAAAGAAAAAGTTAACGAAATATGTTTTTATCCTTTAACTGATCATATATGTATTATCGCTTACAACTAAGATACAATTTTTTGGTGAACAATGAAAACAAGTTATGTGTTGTCACGTGTCTCAACTTTTAATAATTAAAAATATTTTATTATTATTTTGAAATAATCTAAGATGTTTAACTTTTATGTTTGGATGGTTTAGATTGTGACATGTGTTGCAATAGAAATTTGCCAAATGGCACATCAATTGAATTTGTCCAAATTAAATTTAAATCAATATTTAAGTATGTGGGTTGAACTAGGTACCTACCTACCTATATACCTACCTACCCATTTTGGCTAAACACCTATTTAAATAGGACCTATTTTCGTAGCTAAACTAAATACCTATTTAGGTAGATAGGTAAAAAAGTAAATAAGTTAAGGAAGTAAGTAGTTAGGTGTAAGTACATGAGTATTTTAATTTTAATTTAGGTTAAGTCGTTTTCATTGAATCATCCCATATGCGCATGTTTTTAAATATAAAAATGTAAGATAAAACACCTTATTCATATACTTTTCAAAATGACAATGAAAGCCAAAACATACAAGATAAACTTTTTAATTATAAGTTGTTTGTGATTAAACATTTTTAGTTGCAAACTATTTGCAACCAAAAAGTTTTCCCATATGTTTTGTCTTTCATTCTCATCTTGAAATGTGTATAATTAAATAAATAATTGAAAACTAACTAGTTAATTAATTAATTAATTAACTAATTAAATGATAAAATTACTAATTATTTAATGAATAAAATATAGACAGATAAATTAATAAACTTGCTAATTAATCAATTAACAACTAAATTAAAAATTAATTAATTCACTTCATAAACTATCCAAGTAACTAATTATTTATAGTAATAATCATCAATATCATATGATTATTGAATTAATCATATTAATAGTTATTATTAAATGTTACATAATTTAGTACTTAAATAAATAATAATAAAATGTAATTTTAATTATATATTAATTATAATTATCTATCAACCAATTAATTAACTAGTAATTGGTTAATATGAAATAATTAGCTAATTATTAGTAAATAATAAATTACTATTTCGTAACCAAATAATTAATAATGATTAATTATTAATTATAAAAATTGAGTATTAGTTTTTAAATCTAATAATATAATTAAAAATTAGCTTATGCTAACTATTTATTATAATTATTCCCATTATATTTTCGTTTTTATAGTTAATAGTTAATAATAAATATAAATAAATATTTAATAATAAAAATAACATTAATTCAATCATTATTGTAGCTAGTTGGTAGCCAAGGTTAACTATTTTATTTCTATTATTCATATTATTATTTCACTCATTATAGCTATTTATGAACTATTGCATTAAATATTTTATATTTTTAATAAATATATTTTTTCCTTCAAAAATATTTTCTACATTTGTATAATAATTGATTTATTAATAATTAATAAATATTAATTATAAAATTGAAATATAAAAATTTAAAACTATATATTAATATTTATTGATAATTACTAAAATATAGTAATACTTCATAATTGATTACTTGTAATAATAATAATAATAATAATAATAATGTTTATAGCTAGCCTAGGTTAGTTTTTATTATATATTATTATGTCACTTGTTAGAGCTATTATGATTTCTTATAATTAAAATTTTATTTTGAATGAAAAAAATTTATTATTATTAAGTAAATTAGTCATTTGAAAATAATTTAATAATAATATAATATTTTAAGTAATTATTTCAGTAATTATATAATTATTTTCCCTATTATTATAATATCATCATCATTATGATAATTATGTAATAAAGTATTACTATTTAAAAATTTTATTCAAAAATAATATTGAAATTTAATATTTTTATTGCATGTAATTAATATAAATATTATTAATATATTAATATAAATAATAATAAATGTCATTTGTAAGAATTTTAAGAATTATAATGAGATGGTTTGGATAAACTTAAAATATGGACACAATATATTTAGCAAATATCTTAAATGAAATTTTAATATACTCAAAATATACACTAATTAGTGTAACCATAATATCGAGACCATTTATGTTAATAATAATACTTGAATACACATGTAATATGGTTGTTCATATACATTCAAAATATCCATTTACAAATTTTAATACACCCAACTATATTCCTTGAAATTCACAAAATACACCTTTGTATACTCATAGGGTTACAACTAAATTGGTCACATTTGCAATTAATGGGATTCAAATTGTTCTCCTTGGATGAAAATTAAATTAAATGTTGTTCACATGGAAGGATGAACAACAAAATAGTTGCAATGTAGTCACAAATATGACCAACACAAGAAATAGTTGCAAAAATGTCCAAATGTAGTTGCATATAACTAATAGTTACATTTAATTACAAATAAAGTGGTTACATTTTGGCAAATTTCTACTAATGAGTGGAGATGGAAAACGATAGACCAAAAATTACTAACATAATGTATGTACATAAAATAACATTGAATATCAACATCCAAGTATCAAACAACAAAGGTAAATTATAATTACTTTAATGTTTGTTGTAAATATTATAGTGCTTCGTCTTTCTTGGACATAGTAGGTGATTGTGGTGTAATCATGAATAGTGACTATTATGATTATTTGTAAACATGATTGATGGCCAGAGCATGCACCTCACTAAATGATGTATAATTAACAAATATTGACTTCGTTATTAATATAATATGTGTGTTGAGATTTCTTGTTGGTTAATCAACATTGGTTATGCAATCAAAGCCTTGGGATGCATAACACATACACACATTTAGTTGGTTGAATTTTAAATGTGGTTTAGACTTCATGAGTTTATCCAACTAGCTAAGGGCTGGGCTTGATTGGAATTGGGTATTTAAAAGTGGTAACTTTGGGTAATTGTTTGTTTGTTGATCTGTCGAATTGTGGTTTATTAGTGCAATGGTTCTTAATTGACCATCCTCCCTAGTTATAATGCAAATGTGCACATATTTGTCATCACATGTTTTGTGCACAATCCTATTCGAAACACCATCATGAGAGGCATGGTTATCATTGTTGGTGACTTCAACATCTCACCCCACAAATAGCCATTCCCCAATTGGGTACCTCTGCATGTGACAATCCTTCATCTTCTTCCATGTGGCTACCCTTGATTCATGTTCCATTGATTCTAAACTTGGAATGCCTCCTAACCCAAGACCCAAAAAAATTGTTGATAATGGTAAAAATTGCCTTGTAACATTACAACCCATAAACTAGCCACATGTTACCTCTTGTTATAACAAGTGATTAGACATGCACAATGCTACATATTGCATATTGGTAATAATTATAAAAAACCAAGTTACAAAATAAAAGGTTATAATGTTAAAAGGTTGCCATGTTACACCACATCCCAGAAACTAGCTATTGCATGTTATAATTTGTTTTAACAAGTGAGTAGAATAGTACATGATGGTACACATGACACATTGTTAATAACCTCAAAAGTAGTGTTTTAACTTGTTATGGCAATAACCCAACCAAGATCAATGTCTTTTTGTTGCATCAACCCTTTTGTGAATGTAGAATCAAAAGAATTCCCAAATGCACCCCCATTCATGAATTTGCCACCCATTGATGAAATCCTTCTTGTTGTTGACTATAAATTCTTGGATGGCTCGTAATACAACATTTTGTGACCGAGTGTAGAAGTTTGGCCACCATGTTGAATAATCCGTCAAGTGTTTAGATTCTTTATGGACTTGGGCTTGCCAAACTTCCCGAGCCAATGACCCCACCCCACATGCAAACAACATGGCCCCTTCTTCTTACATGATGACCAATATTGTTTGCCATTACTTGCTATTGAGTCCTTTAGAAAGCCATTGTTTGCAATTCATTTCAATACCACCATGCAACGAGTGAACCATAGGAATGTTTATCCCTTTTGAGAATGTGTAAAACTTAAGAAACCTTGCATATCATGGCATTGGGTAGAATATACCAACCCTTTCCATGTTACAAATTCCATCACATACGGTTATGGCTTCATTGTTGTTGTGTGTCCAAGGAAAGGTGGGGGCAAGGGCCCATAATGATGGAATTATCGTGAAGATGTGAAAGAGTGGGTGCCAACCCCTTTTTCTTTGTTCAACAACTTCTGGAACAACAACTCCATCAAAGTTTTACATTTTGCTCTCAACATATGTAGCGATCTTTTTTTAACATTCCTTCCACCATTGGGCTTCAAACTTTTTATTATTTTGTTCAAATAACTTGTACTCAACATATTCAACCAATGTTTTGAATTTGTTGTTCGAAACTGTAGGGTTTATCACATGACTAATAGCCATCCTCACTACATTTTGTTGGGACTTAGTACAACAATGATGCATAAGAAAATAAATGAAATGAAAGTTAGAGGTTAGGTTTAAAGGGAGAAAATGGACTATAAGTTATAGGTTGTTTATAGCAAAATTTAACCATGGCAGCATGTTACAACATGTGAGATGGCAAAAAATGTTACACATGAAAATAAATGGAATGAAATTAGAGATTGGATTTTGAAATTGGTTACAAGTTATAGGTTTTTATTTATAGAGGAATAAAACCAAGGTAGCATGTTATAGATGAATCCAACCAAGTGATATGTGACATGGCAGAAACCAATGAACTTTAAACCATTAATTTTATAAACCAATGATTAACTTACTTGGTCCTTGTGAGTCCACAACCCAAATGATGCCATAAACACAATATCAACCCATTCATCCCTTCCTTCCGAATAAGCCCGATAGCTCACAAGCTTGGGCTTGAAATCATTAAAGGAAGAGTTTTCCCAATCAAACTTCCTTAACATGTATGGAAGCAAGTGAAAACAATTTGAAGACAACATTCGACTTGCATGCTAGGTTGTAGCTTGATTGGCATAGGTACGGGCCTTTCCCATGGGATTGTCATGTGTTCATTAACCTCATATTCTACAAGTTTCAAATAATGGTTTCGCGCACCTTGAATGTCTCTCAAATTGTGCAACTTCCATAGAACAACATTTGGATGCAATGGAGATGGATGGAGGTATGAAGAAATCTCATTACTTTCATTTTTCCTTCCCATGTTGGAGTGAGGCAAACTTGTTATTCCATGAAGCTTTTGTTGTAGTGGCATGTGTTGGAAGATGTCAAGGCCTTTGATGTTTTCCTCACCTTTGTTATTCAACTTTTCTACATTTTCAAATGAGGTCAATATTTGAAAAGTGGTCTTACCTATACTACCAACATGGTATGTGTGTCTTGAACATTTGAAGAAATCAACTTGCTCTCTTTGGTCATTTCTTTTGTAACTTTGTGGTCATCAACATTTGGTTGTTCCTATGGCACATCCAAGATATGCTTGCTTGATGTACTTGTAGGTCGCCATTTAGGTGATGGCCCCTTTTTTTATTTTGCCATCTTTGGTTTTGGATTTTTTGGTGCACCTTTATGACATTATCTATTGTAACAAGGTTTCAACAGCAACCTTTTGAAAGAACTTACACACCTAAACATGAATGTGTTCACCATTGATTAAAGCTTTTTCCAAGGCTGTTTGTGCATCTACTTCAACTTGGGTCTTCAACTTCAATTGTATATAAGAAGCATCATTGTTTTTGATTTGCCACTTCAGCTCTTTCAATAGTTGGGCATTAGCCAAATTGGGAAACATTGGGATAAAAATGGGTTTATTTGTTCCTAGGTCAATGAAACCATTTGGGCACCCTTTAGACCTATGGTTAAAAAGTTGCAGCTTACTTGACCATTCCCTTCCACAATACACACACTGGAAGTTAAGACGATCCTTTCTGACATTTAATGGGTCGCCCATGATGAAAATATTTCTAATATAAGCTCATTATAAAGTTTAGGAGTGACCCATTACTTTATAAATCTAGTAGATGTTAACTTCACTTAGTACCTCAACAACCTTTCAAACCCATTTGGCCTTCCTATCTCCTTTTTCTTTGCAGTCATATTAGAGTGAATCTCCAAAACATTAAACTCTTCCAATTGGCACTGGACTTTGTGTTGCTTCCCACGGCAACCTAGACCCACCACCATGTTAGAAATAACTATCTCAATTAATTTGCTCATAATTGTGCAAATAAATAATGAAACTTAATAATAAAAACCCTATACATATCTTCTTTGATCCTTTGAGGGCTTTAGATTTTTAGAAAGCTTCAACCCTTTGTAATCAATTCATGCTTCATAGGTTTGTAACACCAAATCATGGGTTCGCAACATTAGAATTAGGGTTTGACACCCATGTCATGATTATGTGTCTCTTGCCAAATGTTGTTACAATATTAGTTCCCATGTTATAGTTCATCCCATGTTACATTGCAAGACTTAGAAGAAGAAAATACTTAGATGCAAACACTAAGAAGAGGTGATTTTGTTTACATTCGAATGCACACACTTGGACTGTTGTATTTTGAGTGGCACCCTTCACAAATCATGACACTGGTTCACACATGAGGAAAAATTCAAAATTTTTAAAACATTTATAACAAACTGAAAACAAAATTTGAAATGGAAACCCAATGGTTCCCCTTAATGGAGATTATTGAATTTCTACCAAATATTTTTGATATAGTTGGACACCAAACAATAACACTTTCACAAATGTTAGCAAAAATTGGTCAACTTCATAATAATGTATTGGCAAACATTTATGGAAACACACAAACCCTAAACCTTGGTGTAATTCTATGACAACCGATGTTGAATGAAGTTAACAACAAAATTGAAACTCCTATGTCAACCTTGTGATTAAAGAAAAAGCACAAAATCAAGGTAGAGAAATTGCTCCATCATGAAATTCATAGTGACATTGAAGCTGTATTCGAATAGTTGGAAGATCAAAGGCGTTGCAACAACACCAAACAAAAAAAGCACAAAATGTACGGGCAAAGCTATTACAAAACATAAACCCTAATGGGTGGAAATGACATCCCATGGCATGTTGTGTACATGCATTCCATAAGGATGAGGATGGCATCATAGGTTAGGAAATGGGCATAACATATTTGTGTTACACTAGTGTGAACCTGGTGCATAATGCACCCGTCGAGTAATAACTGACACAGAAAACAAAACCCATCAAAAAAAAAAAGAAAAAAAGGTCCGGGCAGTTTAACTGACACAGAAAACAAAACCGCATGTTGTGTACATGCATTCCATAAGGTTGAGGATGGCATCATAGGTTAGGAAATGGGCATAACATATTTGTGTTACATAGAGGATGCTGTTGGGACCAGGTTTCAAGGAAGGGAACGATAATGAGAATGAGGGAAGGCAAAACATGTCAGGTGATACTTTTGCACCAGTCGCAATCAATTTCTTTGGCCGATTTAATATTTTTTGCTTAATATGGCTACTAAGAGGACTCATTCCAAAAAGGTAAGGGTCCACAACATGGGTGCTGGTTCACCTGCCCCTTGTTAGCCCTGTCTGTATATTACAATGTTAGTGTACTAATAAAATCCAGAAGAAGTTGAATAGGCTTTTCTGTAGGTGTGAAGGAAAAATGTTATGATCAATGAAATTGTTGCATTTGTTTGTTTGGATTTTTTTTCTCAATTATCTTGAGTGAATTAATAGCTGAATATGTAATAGGGTTTTGGTAGTGAGAATCTATGAAAATGGTAGAAAGGGGCCATTATTTTCAATGTTTAGCATAATAGGGTTGTGTATAGAGGCATGAAGATTGTTTTTTCAAACCGACAGGGTTGCTGGATTTACCGTTTGGAATTTGTTTTCTTACTTATCTTTGGTGAAGTGAGAGCTCAATATGCAAATAGCTATTTACAGACAAGTTTCTTGCACATTACTTGGGCGCTTGGTTTTTTTTTGTTTTTGTTTTTTTTTGGGCTTCCTCCTGGGCCATCGGCCACGAACACCTAATTAACTCCTCAACCGTTGAAGGGCCATACCACCCATCAAATCTCTACCCGAAGTTACGAGTTACGACGGGGCCAGTTGCCATCTCGTTACGGTCCCACCGTCACGCGACTCCCCGTTCTGGGCTAATCCGTCTCCGGCGCCACTAGCGTAGGGGGTTGGAGCAGACGGAAGGGCTGCCAACCGGTAGGGTTAAGGCTGGCGGCCACCGCTTTATGCTTTCAAGAGGTTTGCAGTGTGTGCGGAGCGGCGGTGCTTTCTGCCATCGCTCGAACTCTCTTCTTCTCTTTGGTACCGCGATCTTGCTTCTCTCGCGTGCATAATACTCTGGTGAGTTTTCGCCTCTTCTTCCCCCACTTCACGATTTATATTTGGAGGCGGAAATGGTGCAGATCGATAGGCAGTGTGGCTAGTCCTCTCTCTGTGTCTCTCTGTGTGGTTGTCTTGTCTAGCTGACTGGAGTAAAGTCGTGGGGGAGATCTTCTGCATCTTTTCTAACCTCTGTTCTCTGCATCTAGATTGCGTAGTATTCGGATATGATTGTTTCTACTGCTACTGCTGCTGCGCCAATTTGTGTTCTCAATTTTGTTCGATCTAGTCTCTTTCGGATTTGTAAGAGATATGGTTTCATGTCTGGTCCTGCCTGCTTGATAGATCTTGTTGGACGTCGTGTTGAATATTCTAATGCAGCTTTCTTTCGATCTGGAGTTTTCTAGGACGTTTGGTGTGAAGTTATAGCAGGCAATATTCATCGCTAGTTCTCGGTCTTCTTCATTCAGGCCTGACAATGAGCCCTTAGAAGATACAAGATCGCTACTTTCCTTTTGTCTCTGTGCTCTCTAGGATCTCGGTTGCGAAAAACAAAAAAGTGTCTGCCCGAAGAATCGATTTCCAATGAAGAAACATGAAAACAGCGCTCCGGTGTGTAGTGTGATCCTGTTGGAATGGTGTTCTGTGCATTGGTTATCTGGCCATTGTAGTCTACTCGTTACTGCTGCTGTGCATGTTCAGCATCCGGATAGCTTCTAGAAGGTCAGTGAGGGATCGACTAGATTTGCTTCTTCAAGGCACATTTCGTAGCAATGCCTGAGTATTTCAGATCTCCCCAATATGGCGTGAAGCCCTATTATGCCTCGTTAGTCGGTGGTGTGAGAGTGAGTTCTGGTACTTAGAGTATATTGTGGACATGCAGGTGTGGTTTGTCGCGGCTTTTACCCAGTGCGTTGACATGGCAGAGAGACCACGGTTTCCGAGTATAATGCACAAGATGTCGGGCTCCTCTTACTTGGGCTCCATGTTGGCACCAAACCAGCAGATGTACTCTCCTCTCCAGCAGCGGCAGCAGATCGTGTATGGCTCGCCTTTTGCTGCAGCCAGGCATGGGGTGGTGTCCAAGGCCACCGCTTTCAATGCCCTCTGCCCCATTGACTTGACAGGAGGCCAGAGCATGGTGCCTCCAAGCACGGCTCCGATTTTTGTTGCAGCACCGAAGGAGAAGGGTGTGCAAGGGTTTCTGGTGGACTTCCTTATGGGAGGAGTTTCTGCTGCTGTGTCCAAGACAGCGGCTGCACCAATTGAACGAGTCAAGCTCCTGATACAGAACCAAGATGAGATGCTGAAATCTGGTCGTCTCGCAGAACCCTACAAGGGCATTGGTGAATGCTTCTCTCGGACCATCAAAGATGAGGGTTTTGTTTCCTTGTGGCGTGGAAATCTGGCGAATGTTATCCGGTATTTCCCCACTCAGGTGAGATAGAGAGCAGCACATTGAACGCCTCCTTCTGTTTCAGCTGCTGTCATGTTGCAACAGCTAATCTATCTCAGATCTGCAGATGTTGATTGTTGTATTTTTCTATCTGAAAGCTTTGATGTTGTTTTTTTATCTGATATGTGAGCTTAGATTTTATTCCTTACATGTGCACTTATGTTCTCATCCCCCTATGTCACAAGGGCTTTATGAATGTAGCAAATTTGCTTTGTTGCATTCATCAAGGTGATTACCAGCCTCATTTTGAGTGCTTTGAGTGCTCTCAGATCTGGCATGTTTTAGGAGCTATGGCAATAACTTGACATAAGAGATTTGTATACAAAATTTCAGCTGCTTCTTATGCACAGACTGGCGTTTATTTTTTAACTCAATCTTCAATCTTTGTGTATGATGTAGGCATTGAACTTTGCATTCAAGGATTACTTCAAGTCTCTGTTTGGTCGCAAGAAGGATAGGGATGGTTATTGGGTGTGGTTTGCTGGAAACCTTGCATCTGGAGGTGCAGCTGGTGCATCATCACTTCTCTTTGTGTACTCTTTGGATTATGCTCGAACTCGGCTTGCCAATGATGCCAAATCATCAAAGAAGGGTGGTGGTGAACGCCAGTTCAATGGGTTGCTAGATGTTTACAGGAAGACACTGGCCAGTGATGGTATTGCTGGGCTGTACCGGGGATTTGCCATCTCTTGTGCTGGCATTGTTGTGTATCGTGGGCTTTACTTTGGAATTTATGATTCCCTCAAGCCTGTTGTGCTGGTTGGACCCCTTGAGGTACGATCTCTGACTTTCTCTTCTGCTGATGATGAAACTCTTTGGGCACTCTGTGGTGTAAAATTTAGTTGCTGTTTATTTTAGTGGAGGTTCATTCTGAAACAGATGAAGAGATCTAAACCTAAAGATGTATCCCACTGAAGGAAATGTTCAACTATGTTTCAGCCTGTTCACTCTGGGTTGCTCATGGATATGGTGTTTTGTTGTCCTTTTTGCAGGGAAACTTTTTGGCAAGTTTCTTACTTGGATGGGGAATCACCATTGGTGCTGGGCTTGCCTCATACCCCATCGATACTGTTCGTCGTCGGATGATGATGACCTCTGGAGAGGCGGTGAAGTACAAGAGCTCATTGGATGCATTCAGGCAGATTATTGCAAAGGAAGGTACCAAGTCTTTGTTCAAGGGTGCTGGTGCCAACATTTTGAGAGCAGTTGCAGGAGCTGGAGTTCTGTCTGGATATGATCAACTTCAGATCCTCTTCCTTGGAAAGGCCTACTCTGGTGGTGGTGGTTAAATTTGGACTACAGTCACCCATTTGATAATGATGAAATATTATGTCTCCCTGGATACTTGACTTCTGATCATTAGAGGACAATAATCTATTTTTTTGATTGCCATTACATTTTTTGCAATCATGGAAAGTCAGTCTGAATTATTGTGTGTGTGACGGTTTGACACCTCTAACTATGTCTTATTTAATGCATTGGGTATGGGTGGACCTGTCTACATTTTAATTTAACCTTCTCATTTCTTGAAAATCAATGTTGGAATTTATCAATTCTTTCATTACAATTGTGAAGAAGGCTTGAGTTACTACATCCCTTTGGTGGAAATGCCATATGGTTGGCGTATGAGTAAAAATTTACCCACCCACCACTGGTCTAAAACCCGAAACTTCGAATGACAGTGCAGAGACTTACATGAATGTTACCTTGTGTCACAACTTTCACGCAGTGAGTTCAGAGAAAAAATTGGCAAAGGAATACTACAAATGAAAAGCGAATGTCATTAAAAAAGCACATAAGAAATTCCTACCAATTTGACAATGTTGAATGAATATTTAAACCTGAATTAATTATTTGTCTTCTTTTACCTGCTTTTGTCTTTTCAGAGATGCAGTTGTGGCACCACAGAATGGGTGTAATTACTTTTCCCCTATTCTGTGGTTGGATATTTTATGTGAAGGAGTGTTCACCCTCATGAGTACTTTTTCAAATGTGTTGCAGATGTAGGATATATGCTACCTTGGAAAACAGTGTCATGCCTTCAGGTTTGTTGAGAGTGAAGCTGCTTGCTACACAGGGATTTGATCTCAAGTTTGATCGAATTCCATGTGTGAACAGCACCAGATCATCCATGGGTATCATTGAACAAGCAATGGATACCACACTCTTGTTCAAACATCATCCTCCCTCCCACCTTCACCTGATGATGAGACACACCCTGAGATATCATCGAGAAATAAAGGAGCCAAAATGGTGGTGGACATTTTTGTAAGCAAAAAGAGGGACATCGCCTCAAGATCCAGTTGAAGAAGCTCAGTCCAATGTTTGAAGATTTCTACTGTTACCATACATTATATATACTCACAATTCCACTTCACCACTTGATACAAGATTTATTGTGAGAAACCTGCGTCAAATACATCAGCCCAGTGCAGAGCAAAATATTCCTTTCTGAATCTGCACATAGGACCACACAATCCTGACAAGAAACAACATAGAAAGTATCAGATAATTGACTCAAAGCAAAACCCATTGCTTTCAGAGACTTCAAAAACAACATTAAAGTACCTTGAAAAATGCAATCAGATGCCACACCTCAATGCATTAACTTCTATCCAGAAATGTACAGGAGAGGTACAATTCCAAAGTTGGAAATATTTTCAAATGCACACGCCATCAAATCCCATTCAAATATCATCACTGTGAGCAAAGCTTCTGTGTCAAACCTAGTACACAAGAGGGCAGTGACCTTGTCTTTCAGGTGTGCAAGTTCAGCTCACTCTGTCTTAAGCACTGCGAGATTCACTTTCTGACCATCCTTCTCCTCCTGCTGTGCACATCACAATCAGATGTAACTTAAGTATATGTAGCTGTTGACTAATTTTCCTCCAAAAGATGAGTACAGAATCAGTCAAAATACTGCAAAACCTTAAGGGGAGAAGAGTTACCTCTGACAGTAGACTTAAAACCACAATTGGTCAGATGCTTGGCTAAAACCTCAGCGATTTGGCCCTTGGTCTTTTCCCACCCAACTATGTCTGGAGTTGGTGAAACTACTCTCACTAGAGCCGTCTCTGTTGCAAGATTGACTGATGCTGCTGTCACTTGTGGCTGCCAAAGTTCCCCATCACATGAGAAAAAAATCTTGCTTCACACATCATTTTGACAATGAGCTTGACATTGAGGATGACATCTCCGCCATCAGATTGCAAAAAAAATCAGTTACTTAGTTCTCATTTTTGTGCTGCTGTCACTTGTGGCTGCCAAAGTTTCCCATCACATGAGAAATGTTTTTGCTTCACACACCACTTTGACAACGACCTTGACATCGAGGCAGATCCCAATCAGATTGCAAACAACATCAGTCACTCAGGTTCTCATTTTGAGCAGAATCTTTAGCTCTATGTCTTCTTCATTAACTACACAAAGTTCACAGCAGATTTAAACCCTGCCCTGCAACCAGAGAGTGAAGCTGTCTGAACAGCAATGACAACTCACCTGAGATTCCAGTATCCTCTTCACAGAGGACACACAGCCCCCACATTTCATACCCTGTACCAGTTTCACACCAAACAGTTTCTATCTGGTAAGAATCACATGGAAAGAATAAGAAAATGACAAACCCAACAGCAAAAGCCCTGCCTACAACAAGCCCGATAACACGAAAAAAAATGAAAACCAAGGCCTGCCTTGTATCTTTGATGCTGCAGAACTAAATTCTCAACTCTTGGTTACAAAAGCTGGTGAATCTCAGGGCTTAGAGTGGGAGGAGGAGGAGGGTTGTACAACTACTAAAAGGCAGAGGAGTGTCACCCCGACTTCAAGGATGATGACATCTTCAGGGAGTGAAGCAGCAGATGCTGATTCAGTGTCTGGCTGCTCCCCAGCTTGTTGTGGCTGGGTGGTGGATTGAAAACCAAAGCCATCCTCTCCCCCTCCCCCTCCTCCTCCTCTGCCCCCACCATCTCCTCCTCCAGTATATCCTCTACCACTGCCTCCCACACCATCAGGCAATAGACTGGTAATGCTGGCGATAGGAAGGCCTCCCTGGCAACGGCATGCTCTACCACGGCTTGCTGCACTGAGAAGCAAGTCCACCTGCCCAATATGCACAGCAGTCAATCCTCATTCACATAGATCACGAACACTGCTCTTGAGAGAGAGAGAGAGAGAGAGAGGGTTTAGGGTGGTTTAGGGTTTAGAGATACGTTCCTGCGCTCGCAACAGCCCTCGTCCCCGAATGGCAGGTCCAGCAGGAGTGGCTCTAGAAAACTGCAGCTTGCTTTCCACAGCGAATCTTTGCTTGGAGGAACCAGCAAAGAATGGTCCATAGAACGTTCCGACAGCGAAAATCCTTCCCGCACCGAGCTGTAGGGGGCAGCACGCAATCTGGAGCTTCCCTGGAGTTTGCTCAAACAAGGACTCTGCTCTCAGCAATGCCGTGGGCGACGACGGAGTTCGAGTTACAAAACGGAGAGGCAATTGGGTCGTCTTCTTCATCACGGCGACGTCGCACTCGCATGCTCCTCCGAAGGCCGCCATGGCCATTCAACTCTTCCACTCTTAACTCGCCAGCTCCACAACAGCAGAATCTGTTGGACAGAGTTCCAATCTAATACCACCCAACAACAAAAAAACCAAAAAACTCTGCAACGGCAACAACACAGACAAGTCGCACAAGTCCTCGGACTCTGCACCAACAACAATCACAAGAAGTTGTGTCGGACTCTCTGCAACAAGAAGCGGCCTCAGCAACGACGACAAACACCCAAACAGATGGGAATCTTTCTGTGGAAATCAATCCAGCAACGAAAATTCAAATCAGCGACTGCTGCAAGCGAATTACTGCAACTTTCGAACAATTTTACAAAAGTCTTTACAAAGTGCGAGCGAACTTCTTATCCACTAAAGAAATTAGAAAAACGAAAGCTAGAGAGAGAGAGAGAGAGAGAGAGAGAGGCGGCTCTTCAGTGATTTTTTGAGCAATTTTGCATTATAGCCAAAGTAGCGATCATCCACAGGAAGATTTAGCCAATTTCAAGCTACATATGAAAGTAATTAAAAAAAACACCCACTTCTATATTTTTGTCTTACCTAATTGAAACATGTTATAGAAATCTGGCAAAATTTCTCAAATTTTGGTCGAATTTTATAGATGTCAAAAAAGAAAATAACATATATCTACATAAATTCAACAACTTTTTCTTTTCTTTCTCATTTTCATATCCAACAAGACAAGGATTTTTGAAGCAAAAAATTCCATGATGATCCATCTTTTTTGCACATTAGTTTCTCAATATGAACAAGCAAGCAAGCAAGCAAGCTCATCACAAAAGCCCTCTTCTTTTGCTTTGTTTTGTCTTTTTTTTGGGGGGCGGTTGAAGTTTTTAATGCTGTGAAGTTTTTCATCAGCACCACCCTGAAAAAGTTTTACAGTTTTTGCAACAATGAAGGTAAATATACCTAGTATTTGCACATACTACAAACCAAGTGCTGCAACCGTGCGCCTGTTTTGAACCTGCCAAACTCTAAAATAAGAAAAAAAAGGGGTTACAGGAAGGAAAATAAAATTGGCCTGTCCATCAATTCTTCCAAGCTTTTCCTGGTTGAATGAAAAGACTGTCAAATTGTTGTCAATACCCATTCTGGAGAATGCAAACCTTATTGTCAATTGCTGATGATGCCCATTCAGTAGAATGCAAACCTTATGATGTCCATTATCATTGACACCAGGTGTAAAATCAAATCTATGTCAAAAAGTAGATGAAAATGGTTTACCTTCAGTAATAGTCACAGACGATCAATCCAAGGGAGAAAACATTTCAATAAGGAACAAACAACAAACAATCCATGTTAGAGACAATCTCAATAACAAGGAGTGCCTGATTGTGCCTGATTGTTTTGCCTATTCTCATTCCTCCTGCAAGAAACAAACACTTGATTACATCATCCTAGAATTGTAATAACATCAACAATGAATGCATCTGTCAGCTGAGAACTTCTGCTGTTCAATCAAAGTTCTTGCTTTGCAGTGCTAGAATACACAATTGCTACTACTACATATTCAATAGAGTTTTCTTGTCTGACAAGAACAGAATGCTTACCCCATTTGTGTCACTAATTGATTGGTAAGTTTCCACAACACAAGTAGGATCATCCATTACCCATCTCAGCTACCACACATTCACCCATTGACACTCAACTCTTGCTGTTTCCTCTCGAGAGCTGATAAAACAAATGTCTCATCCTACAGATTTTAACAGAGGGCTACCCCACCTCCTTGTTGGAAGTAGTTGGAGGTATCCAAGAGGTTAACATTTCTCTCTCCTACCCAAGATTGGCATTTGTGCAGTATAAATAGTTACAATCCTAGAAGAATCCTGGCAACAAACAAAAATAATGGACAATGTCAGCACAGTGAATCAATATCCTTTTTCCCCATGCATTACTATCACAATTGAAGTTGAAAACCTGTAAAAAAAAAATTGTTCATTTGATGGCATCAGCTAGAGCCATCATTGAAACCCAACATGAGATTCCAAATTTTATGCAAGAGTGTATCCTTGGAAGATAGGCACCCTGAATCTGAAAAAAGAGGTAAATTGCCAAGTTGAACTGATCTTCAAAAATAGCATCAAATTTATCACATTAGAGCACCAGAATATCCCCTGTATACACTTCCACAGAGCAATTGTGCTCACAGGGTCTTAAACATGTTCGAGTTGGAATGACCAAACAGATTCAAATGATACAGTGATCAGCAAAGTTGGAGCTAATGAGCATAAATTTACTGATCAGCCACACACATCAGAGTGTGCACTACTGCAATGCAAGGGAAGATCATCAATCTCAGTTCATCTTGCAACAATATTGCCGAACAAACTCCTCTGGATAGATTGTCCATTTTCTGACATAAGGAAAATCTAAGGAGCAAATTGTGATGAAAATCAGATAGACTGGTTCATTTACCTGGAGCGCATAATTTGGACAAGCTCCAACAGCTCCCTCACGGATTCTACCATGCCATTTCTTTCTGGAATCAAATCCTGCTCTCTCCCAACCTCCAAATAGCTTTGCAACTGAAGCTCAACATGTTCCAAAACCTCATTCAAATTCTTCATATATGCTTCAAATGGAACTCCATTAAAATCAGCAACCCTACTTGCTTTGGTTATTTCTTCTTCTGTTGACTCCACCAATAAATCTGATACATTGTCAACTTCCTGGGTTTTGATTTCCTCAGATATTTTGATGTTTCCACTCCCTGTGAAAATATTAGAATTATTGCCTAGTGTTGTCGTGGGTATTGATTCAAAAGACGTTTGAGACGCTGTGGCATATTCACTATCATTCACAGAAACTGTAGCAGTTGCTGCATACTGTAAAGCAGATATTGGACTTGGATCTTCAGTTCTCATGTGCAAGGTAAGTGGTGCCACACCAAATGGCTTGCTATCATTAGCACAAGGACTGTTGTTACAAGAGTCATGTTCATTTCCTCCAGTGCCATCAATTCTCAACTCTTTTTCTGGGGACATTCCCAGTAGGTCATCCACCATATCTGTCTCATTCACCCTCAGGTCTTTGGGTTGGTCTTCCTGCAAGCTCTTTGTTTGCTGTCCTTTTCCATCTTCTGTCTTGTCTACAACTGCTTCACCATGAGACAAAATTTCAGACTGGTCCTGAACCCCAAGATGTGGCAAGTTTGCATCCATGCTGATAGGCTCACTTTCTGTGCATGAATTTTGACTTGGCCCTGCGACAAAATTGGTGGAAAGAATATCACACTCTTGAAAACTGGCTTCTTTGTCAATTGTCACAGATACTTTTGGAGATATGACATGGACATTCATATTGTCTGGCTCTTCATTGGTCAGGTCCAGCCGAGCACAAGATAATGCTGCGATTAATTGTGTTTCCTTTCTTGAAATTGCCTGTCATCAACATGATCACACCTGAATATAAGGACAAAACAAAATACAAAACTGATTAACTAAGAGAAAAACATGCAATCACTTGTCCAACCAGGATCATTTTCCACAATAACACTTTTCTATCAAGTCAGAAAAACTAGATTGCAATATTTCATGATCCAAAACTATTTGTGAATCACAAATGTCATCCACTTTGTTTACAAGAAATTTCGAGACTCCAAATCAGCTGACTCAGTTTCAAGATAAGACAATATGATGGATGTCATTAGGCATTCTTCCCTCTGTGTCTTTACAGAGATATGAGAGGGTTTTCACCTTATCTTTTCTATGTTTCTAGAGTTCTAAATCTACCTCAATCAGTCTTCTGGAAAGACCATGAAAGACAAAGTGGGGGTGATCCCTCTTCTGGCAATTGTTCCAGGAACAATCACAAGTTATATGTGATCACTCAGGTGTGCATGTTTCACAAAAATTTCATCACGAGATAGTAATGATGAATGTGATGAACAAGCTTCAACTCAATGCTCATTTTTGTGTGCTGATCATGCAAAGCTAGGTACTACTTGATGCAGATGATGTGCAAGTCTCAGCACACAAGTGCGTAAGTACACAATTAACTGAAAATCCTGTAGTCTTATACTGTTGTTGATCAAAAGTTTTACATGTCTGCAAATGGAAATTAGAATTTGGAGACTGCAAGTAGTAAGAGGTAACACCAGGCACATCACCATAGGGTGAAGGAGTTTGTGGTCACAAGAGAGAATTGCAGAGGCATTTAGTGATAGACAGTGTGCAAGAAGAAATTTTGGTATGCATTGACAAAACTGGGTGAATAGGTTGCAGTAGGGAAGGGTCATGATGTTAAACCACATTCAGTTTGATGGAGAGCTCCTCGAGAAGTTGGGCCCGGGTTTTAGAATTCTCCAAAGCTTTCATCACTTTTTGCTTCTCATGAAGCAAACCACGGGCACTTGCCTCATTTCCAATCTGGACATCCTTCGCTGCACGTGCCCTTAATTGTTCAACCACGTCTGTCAGCCTCATGAACCTTGCCCTTGCACTATTTGCTGCCACCGCAGTATTGAGAATCAAAGCTTAGATACATTTTACACTTGCACTACTCACTGCCATGTCCAGCCCCCACAATTTTCAATATATAAATCATAATATTATTATGAGACTCCTCATAAAAGCAAATCAGCTGGCTCGTGGATTATAATCATTTGACTGTGGACCCATGTAATAAGATCTGACTTGAAGGTTACTAAGAGAAGTATTTTTTACAAGCAGGGATCATGGAAAGCCATGTCTAGGGTTTCATTACCTTGGGCCCGTACATCCTTGCATTCCTTTTGCAATGCCTCAAGCTCTTCTCGGAGCTCTTCAGGACTTTGAATTCCATGTGCCAGCATCCCTGATTGTTGTTCTGGTTGCACAACACATGATGGATCCAAGTTTTGTTGAGAAGCAACTTGAGAAGCTGTGAAAGTCGGCAAACCTTGAGCAATGGTGGCTCTTTTCAAGTACAGATGATCATGAAGAGCAGCAACAACAGTCTTGCTAGCCAGCTTCTTCCTGTGACTATTTGATGGCCTACTTTTGTGTAATGAGCAAAGTTTTGTTGATCCTGCAGGTGGCCTGCTGACAGTTGAAGAAAATTGCACTTGCATTGCTACCACTGAGCTAATCTCAAGTGGAAATGGTCTGATCTGGACTGATGACGACCTAATGATTTGCACAGAATAGGAACCCATGAGGAGGACAAGGAATGATCCAGAAACACTCAGTGACAAATCGATCAGTCCAAAAGACAATAAAGAATTACCATCAGAAACCCTGAAGAAAAGAATTTTTGACCTAATTGCAGGAACAGAAATTTCTGCAATGGTCACTACTGCAACAAAATCTTGCAGCTTTCCATCAGTCACTTAGAGCTGGATCTCAAATCCAAGTTTTCCTTGAAAGAAAGTATACAAAGAAAAAACCAGAAAGCTTCCTTCTCAAGAGACATACCTACAAGAACTCAGTTACATAGAAAATGGAAAACCTCTTTCCGAGAGACAAACAAAACAACTCCACAATCAAGAAGAAGAAGAAGAAGGAAACCAAGAAGGAAAGAAGAGAAGACCCGAAAGAAATTAGATAAGCCAGGAAGATGAACGAACACTGCACCATCATCCGGTAATGTGAACACCGACTCCAAATTTTGCAAATTCGGTTTGCAAGATTGAAGACAAAGCACTCTCTCTCTCTCTCTCTCTCTCCCTCTCGCAAGTTGCAACCAACCTTGTTGAGCACAAGCTTCTCCTCTCCTCATCATGAGAATCAATCCCGATTGATTTGCCCATTTCCAGTCCCAGTTTTAGTTTTACGGGTTGGTTGGAAAAAAGTAAATAACTAAACTTGGATGTGAGAAATATTTTTGCAGGGTCACATATTGAGCACCGCTGGGGATGCTCTAACATTCCTGTAAACACGAAGAAGAAGGAGAAGAAGTTTCAGGAATCAAAAGGTGAAGAAGAAGATGGACAAGAAACTTGTTGCTCATCATCAGACTTTTGCTTCTTTTCTCCTCTTCAATCAATCCTGAATCCTGATTGAATTTTCCATTTGCAAAACTAACATTCCCGCGAACACGAAAAGAAGAAGAAGAAGAAGAAGAAGAAGAAGTTGCAGGATTTAATCAAAAGGGGGAAGAAGAAGATGGAGAAGAAGAAGAAGAATGGTGATGGCGTATCGGATGCAGAAGTGGAAAATGTAATGAAGCTTTTGATGGCATACAAGGAAGCTCGTTCTCAAGGACTTGCACCCCTCAATCCCCAACTCCAGGTGTGTTGTTTTGTGTAGCACTTATGCTCTTTCTTTCTTTTAGGATGCTTTGAAGTACTACACCCCTGTGATTCCACTCTCTCTCTCCCCCCTTTATCAGATGTATCGTTTCTTGCACCCAACTTTCTTTTCAACAACTGTGTACCTAGTACCTACCTACTTCGATGTATTTCTTGCATCCAATAACTATTTCTTTCAACAACTTTGTAATTTTTTTGTATTTCAAGACCGGTGTTTTTTTTTCTTCTTCTCTGTTTCTGTGGTGGTCACAAATGCATTAATTTCTTGGCAGCAATTTTTTTTTATTTCAACAACTTTGTTATTTCTGGGTTTCAACAACAGCTTCTTTTGGGTTGAAGTAATTTCTTTCAATAGCTAAGTTGTAATTTCTGTAATTTCAACATTGATTTTTGGGTGCTGGTCACAAATGGGTTGCAGAAATTTCTTTCAAAAACTGTGTATGTTTTTGGTATTTCAACACTGCTTCTTTTTCTTGCGTTTCTGGTGGTCAGAACACCATCAATTTCTTTCAACAATTGTGTGTTTTTCCTAATTCTTCAACTACTGCTTCTTCTGTGGGTTAGGCTTATTTTTCTTGGGTTTGCACACCCAATCTTGAGGTGCATTATGCTTGTGTAGTGTTCTTGTGTGTCCAATAGACATTACTCTTTACCTAGTTTTGGTATGAATTTGGAATCCACTCTGGAAAAGAGAGAGATGATAAGTTTTCATCAATGAAATTAATAAGTTTGCCTCACAACAAATGAATGAATACACCAAACCAGGATTTTTTTTCAATTTTGTGATGTAGCCATAGTGACAACCATCCACAAGAGGAAAGAGCCAAATTTTGCTACAAGTCAGAGAGGACAGAAGACATTTTCTAGAATCCTGTTATGTTTTGGTCACCACCAAGAACCTAGTTTCTAAATAGATGTATTTTTGCACCTTCTGAAGAAATGAATATCACACACCAACCATGTTTTGATGTGAGTAGGTACTTGAAGAATTTTGCACATCTTGATTTTTTTTTTGTGGGCAGGATATACTGGCAGCCATGGAGGAGAACAACAGCCTCCTGCATGAGGATGCAGCAGATATCACAATTCCTTCAACAGCCACAAAGGGAGCAACCGATCGCACTAGTGATGAACTGGTGCCAAAGCCTTTCTTCGTAGTGAAGACCAAGAATGAGAAGAAGCAAAAAGTGTTCATCAATGTTTGTGGGTCTCATAAGGTGTGCATACACATCATAAAATCTTTTGTGCTGGGTTGGGTTGCTTCCACTGTTGTACTATATGTCTGGTTCAATCTTAGATATGGAATACATGTATCATAGAATACAAATATATCAACTGGGTATGAAGGAACTAGGTGCACCTGCTGATAAATTATGTATTGAAGGGAGTATGTATTTAAGGTTTCACTCACACATACCAGACCAGTTTGAGTAAAGCACAAGTGCAAAAGAGGTTCCAATACCAATATTGAGCAAGTTCATGATGGATGGAGCATGGTATGAGCAACCTAAAATAGAGTAGGAAGGGTTTGGCCAATTCTGGCTCCTAGCAAGCCTGTGGTTGAATGCCACAGCAAGGCCAAGGTACACTAAGAGCTGGAATCAGCCAAACCCTTCCCGGTCTCTGATGTTAAGCTGTTAGGTATACAGATTTGACAAGGCCTGATGATTAGGTCTACAGATTGGCACTGATGTTCAATGGCCAATTCAGCATGGGAATAACAGGGAGAATAGGACATAACAGCTGTTAACTAATGACTTTGAATACTTGCAGATTGAAGCACCGGACTATGGTCATGACATTAACTCACCCACCCAAATTGATCAACTGATGGCAACCTTAGAAAATTTCCAGAATCAAGAAGGGCAAGAATCTTTTGCTCCGGATGTGCGCTTCCCACTCAGCTGCTTGGAGCCCAACAAGTCAACAGACAAGAGTTCGCCACATACACTTGCATGTTCTTCATGCTCTTTTATAGCTGTTTGATTTGAAATTTGTTCTCTTTGGTCCAGGATACGACAAATTATTACAACAAAGTAACTTACTATAGATTGCATGGATGAAGAATCAATCCGTAGGGAAGGTCACTTACAGTTTCATACAAATTGCATCAGTTGAAAATAAGGTATGTGTTTACTACTTTTGAAGTGAAATATGATAAAACATTCATAAAACAAGTTACGCCAAAGAAAAATCTCCAAAAAGACTTACAAACAAAATCATATCATTTGGAAATCTGTGGGAGGTGTTGTATTCTTTGATAATTAAGTTTTCATATTTATTATTAAATAATATATCTCATATTTCTCAGTAAATAAGATAGATATAGACATTCATGCTCATTCATAATGGACTAACAAAATAATACCCTCTGAACACAAGGGGTACCCAATAATTATAAAGATCGTCCTTTGCTGAGTAAGGATTATAGTCTTGACTCACAGATTGCTGGTTCTGAAAGTGCAGATGGAAATCTGTGTGTGGTGTATGATGTGTGCTTTAACCGCAGTGTTGTTGAGACTGCCATGTCGGTCAAGAGATTGAAGCTTTTTCTCATCAACATGGCCCTTACATGGCTTGGACAGAAATACACAACCACGCTGAGCTCAGGTGTAATAAAACACTTTCACATTTCAATTTATAAAAATAATGCTGAATTGAATATTAAAAAATTGTATTCTGGCTGTAAACAGATTTCAAGCTGCCCAGTATTAAGTACAAAGGAAAGGAAGTTGGACGACATACAATCCGAGTTGACCCATCCAAAGGACCTATGATTTCTGAAATTTCTGGTACCTGTTGTCAAAACACTTAAAACCCTAATTTTGATTATGGGCATCCCAACAAGTACACAAAACATAATGTAACAACAGCAGCTTCATAACTCAGGCACATGTGGCCGGATGTGTGCTGTCATCATAATTTCACAACTACAATGTGGGTGGCAGCATTCACTTTTGTAGTTGTGAAATTAAGATCCAATGGGTTGGAACAAGTTCACCAACAGCATTATTATGGGTTTTAGACAGTAATTTCAATGAAGTTCAAGCTTGAAATAATGTGAAATTCAGTTTGCACCTGGATATATGATGTATCCTCTCCTCTCCAAAACAATTAACAAAGAAGTGTGATTGGGTTTTTGGCCAGTCAGAATGATTGGCCCATGTGATGGCATTTAACTGATCTTCATTTTACATTGTTCAGGATAACCTGTTTATGTGTGAAAATGGGGTAGTGACTTGCACACCATCTTGGATGTGGCAGACACAGATAGAGGCCCACATAATGGGTGTTGGTAGTTATACTGAGTGGGACGTTGTTATTAATGTGATGAAAGTAATATGATTAGTTGTGAAGTTGTGATGAGATCCTATGAATTATTTTAGGTGGAGAGTTCTAGAATTTGACCTTGGTTGGTTGATGTTTATGGTTCTGAAGATGAACAGGATCTTGAACCTTCCTTTCCATTACTTGTGAGAAACAAAAAAGGAAAATCCATACAACATGATGAGCCTCGACAAAACTCATTGCCTTCCTCACCAAAACAACATTCTGTAGAATCATTTCTGTCTTGCAACAGTCAAAGCTCACATCCATTTGAACACCAACAGGAACCATTCCACAATCGGTCAAGTGAGGAATTCAAATCTGCCACATTTCCAAATGCTTCCATATCCATCTATCAGTTGCTGGTTTCTTTTCTTTCTTCCTTCAAGAATCTCTGAAGATTTTTAAACAATAGTTTTTTTAAAGAAATTTTTTCTTGCAACATAGGTTATTTTTTCAATGGATGCAGGTTTGAGGATCAGGTTGTAATGCTTCAACTTGGTTCGTAATAAAAATGTCTTGAATTTTTTAAATCATCAAAGAATACACCTTGACAATAATTATCTTCACAAAGATAAAGCTAGAATGTCAGAGTTGAGAATCGACCCAGAGCCTTGGCTACCTTCTGGAATTCTTAGTGAGCTAAATGCTGCACCACCCAATCCATTACTTGAAATCAATACCAAAGACCCAACAAACATCCCAATCAATCATGTGCAAAGCTCAAATTCAACACAGGGTTCAAATTTCAAGTTTGGAGAATGGAATGCTAAATCGAAATGTATACATGTGTACCCACCAAAGGACACAAAACAACCTCTGGGGGCTGTTAGAGACAATGTGCATCTTCCGACAACAGTGATGCACTTTGTTGGGCAACCAGTCATTAGTGTCACCATTGTCATCACTTTTCCCTTTGAAAATGTGGGTAATCTCTAATCTCATTACCCTCTTTTCATCTAGTATATGATCCTTCCACCACTCATCCTCAAAGATGAAATAGTTAAAACATAATTAAGGTTTTGAAGAAGTTTGCTGATGCCACATTCACTTATTGGCTTTGAGCAGGGCAACTATGCCCCATATAGCCTGGTTGTTTGCATCAACCGCCTAAAATAGGTAGGTCAATAGATTAAAATACCTGAAATAAATATGTACCAACCTCAACTATGTACAATATTTGCCACCATTCCCCTTACTATAGGCTATATAGCATGCCATCAACTCTAGTTGGGCCGAGGCTCAGGATAACTCATGATGATGATGTGCTTCAAAATTCACATGGGAGTGGATGGGTCTCTTAATTGTCAGGTCATGAAGGAAGATATGGTGGTGCAAGCCACAAAAACTGACATTACCATTGCGGCCAAATGTTATGACCTGCTTCAGGTAGTTGCAATACACGAATCATTTTCACATTTGTCCTCTTGGCCAAAAAACCCAAAATGATGTTGTACAACAGCACAAGCTTTAATGCAAATCAACACAAGAGCAACTTTCTGCTGTAATGTGAAGGGACTATGCAGTCTGAATAACATTTCAAGGCCAAAAAAGTTATCCATAAAGTCTGTGAAATGGGGAAATTGTCATAGAAGTCTGACCCTACCTAGTAGTCACCACTTGTGCTTTACCTACAGACATAGTAACCACTTACACACATTACATAGGTGGTTTACCTAAGTAGGGTGAGGGGGAAGTAAGAGGTATACAAGATATATTGCCAAGGTTTCGGTAACTTAGTTATGGTTCAGAGAGGGTATGATTTTGAAGTAGTTACTAGTTCGGTAAATGTGGGTTTGAATTTTGCAGGTACCACTTTTGTTTTGTGTGTTGCCTGAATCAGTGCAAGTCATGTTCAACCAAAATGACAAGGTTCTGACCTTGGGGCTGCCAGTTTTGCCTTACTCCAAGGCCTTTGAGAATGTCATAGACTAGACATAGTTGCTTGTCCCAATGCAGAAAAAAAAGAAAAAAAGAAAAAAAGTTGAATTTATGATGCTAGCGAAGATTTATGTGACAGAAACTTAGTCCTCCTAACATTCATTTCTTTGGAACTAGCCATGTTCAATCTACGAGTAATCTAGAGGTTATGTATAAGCAACAGTTGTAATGATCTAATAGGTACCCATGCTCTTATGTGAGGGTATTAGCTCAGGCAAAGACTGTGCAGAAGCATATGTGTGTAGATTTGTATGGAGGTCTCAAGTCTAGACACTATGTTCTTTCAACTTATAAGAATAACCAGAACTAAATTTACAAATGAAAAGAAATTCATCACTTGCAAAGGGTGACAAGTTAAGAAAAACTCACATCATAATCATGGAGCATTACAAAATCAATGAACAAAAATCCCATAAATGGCAAAAATCCCACAAAAATGGCATGTCCCCATAGACAATGTAAAAGGCTACCTACTTTGCTTTGTAGTTATAAAATGCAATCTTCAGAAACTTAAGGCCCTGAAGCTCAGGGAGTGGCAGATCCAATGCCTCAAACTAGATGTGTGATGCAAAAATTAAAACATTAGTTATGAAAAAGTGGCTGGACTGATTTCCTGTTTGCACTTGTAGCATGGTGGGTGCATTTGGTGCGTTTTTGCTCAAATGACCCACCTTGGGCATAACTAGTCCTTTTCAAAAAATTTACAAGATTCACAAATTGAAGTAATGTTAAATATATGTGTTGTATTTATACAAAGCATTTTCTAAGATATCAATTTAACATTTGGATAAGTATGAAAGGAATCCAATAAATATAAAATGTTTTATAACATGTTTTAGAGCTCATAACAAGTGTTTTTCCTGTTTAAAAAAATAGTGAAATAGTGTAAAAAATGTCTAAGCTTGTGTAAAACATGTAAGGACTTTTTTTTAACACTTTCACAATCCCATCACAGTGTGAGTAAGGAGGTCATTTTGGTTTATTTTAGCAAAAATGCGCCATGGTCCCTTTCGGGCTCATGGGTTCTTGCCTCCTGATGGCTTATGTTGTCATTTTGACAACATAATTAGGGTTTTGGGAGTTCCTTTTGGCTTTACTTCATTCTCGTCTTCCTTTCTGTAGAGTCCATTGATGGTTGGGGTACCCCTTCAGTAATCACAGGAATAGATTGAACTTTTTTCATTGTCTACCAAATACAAAAGCTAGATGGGATAAACTTATGTGATAATTAATGAAAAATTTAAGTTAAGATAATCCATGTGGTGGTGGTGAATTTTCATATGCATACATAGTCATACATCAGGGTACATTGATGGTTGGAGTACTCAAAAGGATTGTCTAATGGTCAAAGGATTGAATATAACAACTTTCGATTTTTATAGTTTTTGTCATAATATAATCATAATGTATTGTTGTGTGATTACAATTAGAACAATGTCATATTCAACACATAAAAATATCAAATAATACATTTGATATTATATGAATGTCCTTTTGAATCTTGAAGTCAAAAAAATTATGTGAATTGTCTTAACTACACTATTTTGTATAAGGAATCAAAAGGAATGTATTAAGTAGAACAATTGGTTTCAACTTTTTTGTATGAATAAAAATTGTTTACATCTATGTTTAGTGATGTTCATTGGATGCTGTTAATAAAGTTATAAGCCATATGATAATTTTGTAGGCCACATAATTCCTTATGTAAGGCATGATAGATTATTATTTTTTCCATATTGTTGATTTTTTGTATTCATTGGATTTGGAATTTTATTGCCCTAGGAATCGGCAACAAGGAAAAAATAATGCAAAAAATAAATTAAGTTGAATATTTAAACATTCAATGCATTTTAAGATTTAAACCAAAGATTTGATGCATGATCATGTACACAAGTGAAAAAATTCACCACCACCATAAAAATGATCTTATTTTGAATTGTTGGACTTTTTTCAATTAAAATTATTTCATGTAATATCTATTTTTTTTAATAGATAATGGAAAAAATCCTATATATTCTTATGGGTCTTAGGCGGTGTACCCCAACCTTGATTAGACCCATCAATATTTTGTTTTAAAACCAAAAATGCAGAATGTGATTAAATAAGTTTTTATAAACAAGTTAATATTTGTCTATGCATGATTATTTTTTATACATGTGACCTACATGTAAAGTTATAAATTTTAAACTCATTTAATGCAAACAATCAACCAAATGGCCAAAAAAATTATCTTTTTCATTGCAACCCCCTTTTTTTTGTGGCTTTTGGAAATTTGTTATGGTTAATGATTTAATCAAATGTATCCAATGAACATTGCAAAACATAAATGAAATCATTTTTTACAATGGAACCAAAAGAAATCAATCCTACCCTTATATATATTGATTCCTTATAAAACATTATAGTTAAGACAATCCTTCAAAACTAGCAACGTCAATGAAAAAGGACTAAAAAGGCCATTTGTATGCTATTTATTTGATTATTATTTATTTCACATGACATAATTCTAATTATACACACATAACAATTCATCATAACTATAAATTTTTATTTATTTTAAAAGCCCAAAATTGAATAATCATAGTCCTTTGATTATTAGACACCCCTTTTTGGTACCCAATCATGAGTGGACCTTGTAAGATGCTTTGAAGTAGGATGTTTGCCATGCAAATGTGCTTCCAAGGTTTGGGGATGTCTAGGTAGTTTGCATAACATTGAAAGTTTGCATTGCTTTTTAGGTACTTATTACTAGGTAAGCCTAACTTGTTTAACCACACATGTAATAAATATCATTGTTGACTCATTAACATGATTTTTTTTCTTTTTTTTGGTTCCCCATGTGTTCCCATCAAGTTTCCACAAAGTTCCCCATGTTTTGAATTTATTTCCGAAGATGTTCTTAATAGTAGCACACTTTTATCCCATTTGTTTTGCCAAAAGTTCTCCCCATTTCATTTATAAAGGTAGGCCAAAGAATAGGCACTCCATCTACAATATAATTTTTTATTTTGAGGATCTTCCAAAGTTTGAATTTTTTTTTATGAGCCAATCAAAATAGGTCATTGTAAACCAAAAAGGAAAAGCAAAACTTGGGAGGCTCCCCCATCTACTAAATCAATTAATTGAAACACGATTAGTAGACTTTTAGGAAGGGGTATAGCCAAGGTAAAAAATAATGACAAACAATTTTAAAAATAAGGTTTTTGTGTAGCCAATGCAATGTGTCAACTAGTGTTGTATTGGTATGTCATTTTTCACATACCAAACTAAGGCCCACTTTAGACAAGGGTCCAAGGAATAGGGTCCAATGAAATTGAGCATTCCTATTAGTCAAGAACTTTAAATTGGTCCCAAGGCCTTTAGACAAAGATACAAGATTAAGACAAATCAAATTGTGATTTAGCTTACATGGCATCATTTTGGAGGGAAACCAATTGATCTAGACAAAAAAAAAAGGAGCTTAAAGGATAGCTCATGGTTTGGAGAACCAAAGTGTATGTTAGGGTCCAAGGTTGTTCATTTTTTTGTTTTTTGGACTCTTCCATTGTTTTCTTTTACCCTTGTTGTTCAAATTATGTGAGAATGGAAGACATGCTATGGATTGAGGATATTGTTGTAGCTCCCCCATTTTTGACCAATTTTAGAGTTGACATGGTTGGTTTTATGAATCCTCACAAGGTGGTTGTTAGAAGGAGTGCATTTTTAGCCTTTCCAAATGCATAAAATGAAGGTGAATTGAAAGGTGGGGTAGAAAGTGAAGGGTTGAAATGTCAATTTTCACAAGTGGAATGGGATTTGAATTTATAAAAGATGCCTAAATTGTTTTCCATTTCAGAGAAAGGCACCAAGGAAAAAGACAATTTTGGTATCTTGTGCCCATGATCATCCATTGTGTGTTGTAAGAATGAAAAAGAAGAATAAAAATTAAAAATTAAAAAGACCATGAAAAAAGGAAGAAGAAAAAAATATACCAAAGGTTAACCTAATCCTCTTACATGCCAATCACACATTTTTGATATTAGACCCTTGAATTGAACCCCAACCCTTTAAACAAACTCATTGTACCTTAAGAACAAAGGTTTTTTTTAATGTGAAGGAGGGTCCAATTCAAGGTTCAATTTGCTTCAAATTGGTCCTAGGGCTTTTGGTCCATGGACCCTTGTTTAAAGTGGTGGCCCTAATATATATATATATATGTCCATGGGTCTTATGTGGTTAAACAAGTAGGGTCCTAGGTAGGAGAAATTGTTCCAAGGTACTAAGGTATTTTCATGGTATGAAATTTTTTGGATCTTTAGATCCCTTGGTCCTTAGCATGAGTATATCAAAAATCAACTTAACGTATCAAGGTATATTTATAAAGGTAGGGTATTCAAATGTTGGGATTTCAAAAAATTCCACAAAGTATGTTTGCACAATTTACAATAAATGTGTAATTCACAATCTTAGGAGCCATGGGTGTCAAGGGTCTAGTGGTTTCCAAGGACATGGTTGGTCAAATGTCAATATGTGGCATCCATTCATTGGGACACTTTCGGAAATTAATACTATCCATGGCAAAAATTAAAATGTCACTTTTGAATTTGAGTAACCTCGCTTGCCTACTCTACTACCCTAAGGATTAGAGTTAGCAAAAGCTAGGGTTTGTTGTCCCTATCAAATCATGGGTTTTGCGTGCGGGCTTGAGTCTCACTTTGCCATCTCCTTTTCTCTTTTCCCTCACCAAGCTTGACCTTCTCCAACTAGAGCTTCTACACATTTGTTATACATTTGCACTTTTTTACACATTGCCGAAAGTCCTTTGTGGGCCATTTGTGTTTAGGGTTGGCTCTTTATTAGAAAAAAAATTCCATTATTTGAGTTTCTTCATTTGAAAAGTTTTGCAATTATTCTGCTTGCATTTTGAAAATTTTCAAGGGAAGGCTTCTACATTTTGAAAGGATTCATTCAGAGGTTTCTTGAGCACTGTATAATTCAAAGGTACTTGAGTTAGGTGGTGTAGTGAAGTTTTGTTAAACATTGAATTCGGTAGTTGTTGCAACTAAGTTTTGTTGAATGTCAAGATTCGACAACTGCTACACCTAGGTTATGTTAAGGATTGAGATCTAATAGTTGTTGTGACTAGGCTTTATTGAGTGTCAAGATTCAACAATGGCAGCTAGTAGCTCAAGTTTTCAAGAAACCAACTGCAATTGCATATCAAAAGTAACTTCAGATTTGTAACACAATTTTTCATGAGGTATTCAATGTGCAATACTTCAAATTTTGATTTTTTTGACATAGGTACATGAAGGTTGATTCTTGTAGCCCATAGTGTGCAAAGGTCATGCACTATGAAGCATATTAGCACTACTATGTGGGAGACCTTGAGCAGATCAAGATTTCTTAATGAAAAGTTGGCATGGGATGGAATGGATAGTGTAGAAGAAATGTTTATTACACCACAAGAAACCTTATAAAGGACGATGCAAGTTAATGGTGCTATTCTTTTTTACGTTGTTAAACAACTAATTTGACGTGCTCCTAAGTCCTTAGTTAGGCCCAAGTTGGGACTAACTTACTAAAGTTGCGGAATTGGGAAGGACTTAGGGCACGCTCCCAGTTTCCAGCACTAAAGGGGGGTGAGAGGGGCGAGAGGGGCGTGTTGAAAGCTCCGGGATTAGACTAGGATGAGGGACAAGCTACTTAATTATTCAGTCCTGCATCCAAATCCAACCAACAAGTTGGTTAAAATTCATTCTGCACCCTTTTGGTGTTCGGACAAGCCATGGGCAACCTTGAACTCACTTGATTCACCATGGCCCGGACTTGGAGGAAGCCACCACCTTCCCCCATATAGTATTCTCTGTAGCTCTCCGCCACACTTGCATCCATATGGTTCTTTTTCCTGGGACTCCCAAAGTGGAGTCCTGAAACTGTCCTGGTTTGGACTCCCGACCTTTCTTTCGACCATAACTTGTGCTGCAAATGTCCAAATGGCTCATGCGAGGCCATTTTGGACATATACACTTCAAGACCTTTTCAACGGTATAAAGAACACCTCAATGCGAGGTGTTTTGGCCCCTGTAATTGCGCTCTTAGTTTCCGGGAGTCCCGGAGGACTCCCAAGTCCCATTTTCGGGAATGTGAGTGGCGACCTCACACTTCCTTCAAAGTGGGGTTGCAACATAACTAATCACTAGACTCGTATTCATCCTTAGGGCTTTCTACATCTAAAGTTTCTACACCTAAGCCTTCATGATAAAAAAAAAGGTTAGGGACTTGTAGAAATATCATCAAAGTAGGGGACAAGAATCACCCTATTGTATTCCCACTAGTTGCTAGTTTTGATGATCTTAGTCAATTTAGCCACCAAGTCTTTCCCCATATTGTGGATATGACAATAAATCTGAACTGGTAGTTAGAGTCCACCTCTTTATACCTAAATTAGGTTAACCTACAACCCCTTTTAAAAATTGCTTTTAATTAGATTGTAAGAAGTCAAAAGCACAAGTGCCACAAATCATTTGTAAAAGATGGATTGATTAGGAGTAACCTAGATGCATAGTGCAACTTGCAACTTAAATGGCGGTGATGTATGTTTTGTAAATGGAACTTCAACATCTAAGCACGTGGTTTGTTGTCAATTATGTTTGTTTTTAACATCTAATTACAATGTTTGAAATTTGAATATGGATTTTTAATGTAATTGATTTTGTCAATTTTGAATTTTGAGATGAACCTTACTAATTTGGTAGAAACATTTCCATTTTCTAACCCAGTTGTGTATAGAAAATTGGAAACTATCTAGAAAGATTTTTAGCCCACTTGGCAATTTTTGTTTTGTATCATGTAAGCTTCAAACTCGTCAAAATTCAAGTAAACTTCAATTCTCATTCATGAAATTCAACCAGTGGCATTTTGTTGATTAAATTTATGAATGAAATATTCATCATATTATGTGCCCCTACATTTAGGTTAGTGTAGTCATGAAGTGACCTTGGCCATGTGTTGAAAAGTACAAGGACAAATGGGGTTTCATTCATCTTTTCATCAATTTCAACTCATAAGACCTTACTAGGTGTTTAAGATGGGATCATCAAGTGTTTATTCATGTTTTGTTTATGGACATGTTTCCTTGCTTTCAATTAGACTTGTTATTTTGCTTAGGAATATGGATTTTGCAAGCATGACAATTGTTTCATAAAAAAAAATTACTCTTGAGAATACTAACTATTTGGTTTCTTTATTATCAAGAATATTCCCTTCTGTAGATTAGCAATAGTGGGCTTTGGAAAGAATGGGTGACCATTTGAAGAGTATTGAGAAGTAGGATTTACACCATGTGCAATTGGTTATAAGCCTTTTGAAAAGTGCTAAAGTGCTTTTACCAAGTAAATTGTAGTTTAAAACAATTCTAACCCCTTGAATTCAATGACTAATTGCTTGCAAAACATTATATTATAGGAATAACACCTTGTACAATATACCAAATACTTTGAAATGTCTTATGTTGCTTACATAAAATAAGTTTTAATGCTGATAAAGCAAGTTGCACCTATGTACAATGGTTAATCTTATGCATATAACCATGTCACAAGGTCCAAGTACTTTGAGATCGAACCTAAGTACTTTCAAAGTGCTATGGTGTTTTTTAAAAATAAGGTACTATTGACAAAGCACTGTGACCTTTTAACTCAATGATTATTGTCTTCAAAATCCTTTACTATTTACTAAACAATCCAAAATGCCATGTTCTTTTCAAAGTAGGTTGTAATGTTTACAAAACACTTTGACCTCTTCATGGTCAATGATTGATTGTTTGGATTTAGTACTACATGGGATTAACATATTGTGCAATTGAACCTAGGTACTTTCAACAAGCAGTGTGAGCTATTTCACTTGGAATGCTCACAAATTATCCAGACCTTATCCAAGTAATGGTTGATCATTTTTACATAGTGCACTTGGCAATTAGAAGTAGGTATGTTTGAACATTCCATTGGTAAGTTGTTTTTTAGTTGTAATGTTTCTGACAGATTATTATTTGACAGTTGATAATTTCAGTTGAATCATTAGTGCTTTATATGAAGTATTGTAAAAGTACTTCATGGTTGATCATTCAAGTGAAGAGTTGAACTATTATAGGACAACACCTTACATATATGTTTGATCTTGGTGCTTTTTAAGGTGAAAATTTTCTTTTGCCCACTATTGTCTGCTTATAATCCACGATTGTAAACAACACCTTTTATATTTTGTAAATTTATCATTTATAACCAATATATTCCACCATTAATATTATCATTTATGGTTTACCTAAAGTACTTTTGAAAGTGTTTAAAAATTGTTTTTGTCAAGTAAGTAAGAAGGTAGAAAACCACATTGAATGTTGTAATTAGGTGGTTGATTATATGTGTAAACCACAAGTCATACAAAAATAACGCAGGTTGGCTTTTATTTTATGCACTTTTGCAAATATTGAAATACTTGTACAAAGTCAATATTGTTCCCAAAACATTATTCCCTTGAATTCAATGTTTCACAATGTGGAACATGTAGAAATCCGAAATGTTAAAATGTTTTTTAAAAATCAAGTACATGTAGTCATTTTAATTACTAGTGAAAGATCTAACTATGTTTTCTAGTAAAAACCAGTTACTATTTTGATGAATTTAGGTTCATGGTGTAGGTGTTTCATAATGAAGGAAGAGAAGGATAGGAAGCCAAAGTGGGATATTGATAAGGAATATCCCAAGTGGGCTTGGGTTGATTACAAATTACAAGATACCCAACTTTTCAAGGCTATTAGGGGGCTCTTAGTAGAAGGGTTGAATCCCAAACATGATTTGACAGATGAACATGTCATTATAACAAATATTACCAAATTCTTTGGTAATGTCAAGACCTTCAAGTCCAATAATCCACTATTGACTAAAGAAACACGAAAAGAGATTGAAACACTAATTTATTGGAAAATTAATGGCATTGGTTTAAACTATAAACCTTAAACCCTACCAACAATGAGTTGATGGGTTGGTTTGTGAAGGAGTGGATAACACATTGAAATGGACACTAGGTTGTAGTAGTTGTTGCAATAATAAAAGAAAAAGTTCAACACTTGGGTATGCATATGAAGTCCAAAGGGGAGAAATCATATGTTAGTGAGGGTTCACGACCATCACTATAAGTAGTAGGCTTGGGACATGTAGATTAAAAGGATGGAAAGGATGTTAGAATCCTAAGAGGGTTCACATGCTTTGTTAAAATCCAGTGTTTGAAAAAGATATTGCCAAAGTCAAGAAAATTGTAAACCTTAAAACATGAAGTTTGGAAGTTGAACAAGGTTTGACTGAGGCAATTGGAGGATAAGAAGAGAGGACTACAAGACCAATTGCTTGGATTGAAATTTAATATGGAAGACTAGAAAATGCATTGTGGAGAGGTAGAGGAAAAAGTTCAAGCAATAAAGGTTGCATTCCAAAATCTAATTGACTAACAAGCAATAGACAAGTTGTTGGTATGTGTCCAACACAAATAACATGGAATACTCATACTTATATGACAACTTTAGAATGCCTTGCCCCTGGTCAAGCCCCAATTGTCTGCACATAAATATTTAGCATTGTCTGAGGCAATTATCTATTCCACTTTGCCATTTCATACATTGTCACTAATTTTTTCATAGACAAGGGGCCTATTTGCATGGGACATTATGCATTGTTCTACCACATGGTTTTTGATGGTTTGATTTTATTTTTGTGTCAATTGCCTTCCATTTGTTTAAAAATTCAGATGTGCATTATGTTTGGGAAGGAATTTGAACTAGTGAATTGTCCATAGAGACAAGAAATAGTCAATTTTCCAACTTCCAAACAAACACGTTATTAGGTGTTATTAGGTCATTATGTTCATTCTAAGGCTTTCTTTTTTCAAATATATTGATTGTTTCACTTGTGTTGGGGGGTTGGAATAGATTGATAATTCAACTTTGGAACAAACGCATTGACATGGGAAGTGGGGACCACATGTCCATAGCACCCATAGTCAATTCAATGGATGTTGTAGCTAATTCTGATTTCTAGTAGCAAAAATCAAAGTTGGAAGATGAATTGAAGATTGCAAATGTAATTTACAATAGATAGGTCTCAAGGGACCTTTTGATGTGAGATTTTATTCAAGGAGATGGACGAGGAATTGGAAATTATTGGATTAGAATTGGCAAGGGTTGCATGGGAAGGTGGAGAATTAGTTAAGGAAGAAGAAATCATACGTTGTCGATTGCATGCCATGAAGAAAGGAGTCAATATGTGTTTCTAGCCAAAACCCATCATGCATCCAACAATAGATGATGCAAGTGGGTCCAAACAACATATAATGAGCCAATGTGTTTACTTTGCATTTAGGAGTTATCCTTTTTGGGGTCATTTTCCCCAAAAACATGTTTTCCTCAAGAGGAATTTTCAAATGAAATGTTTTGAAACTTTTTATACATTGTATTTATAGTTGCCCCAATATGTCATATGTTTTTTTACAATCAAATTTGGAAAAATACAAATTTTTGAAAGTGCACAAATTTTGCTAGATTTTGTGTTTCATCTTGAAAATTTGTTATAATTTCAAATCATACCAAAACATGTTAACACTTTCAAATTTAATTTTTTATGTTATAAGCTACAAGTTTTCTTTAAACAACATATACATTGCATCGCATCTACATGTTGAAAAGGATTCATGAACTTTTTTTAAACCTTAGTTTTTTTATAAACATAAAATTTTAAAAATGTGAAAATTTGAGTGTTTTTTAGATGTTCTACTTGTACCCTTTACCATTCTACTTGGAAGGTTTACATGTACCCTTACCACTTTACTTGGAAAATTTACAACCAATACTTTCACTTAACAAATTCATGTTTTACTTGCAAGACATTAAGAACAATAGCCAAAATGCATGTCCTACTAGTACACAAGTACTTAATACTTGGAATATTTACTTGACATTACATGACCAACTAGTCCTTATAAGAAAATAGGGTCAATAAACAAAATATTGTCATACTTTTTACCCTTATTGTTTTACTTGGAAGATCTATAACCTATACTTGAATTGTACAATTAATTCTCCAACTTGTAAACCATTTCAACTACTTGAAGATCATTTGATGTCATGACATAACCAAAGGAGTCAATGACTGACCAACTTATTATTCTACTTTGAAAAAAAAAGATTCTAGGTTGAGATCACATGTGGCATTAAGCAGAATGTAAATGTGTCATATAGGTTGGAAAATCACTTCTACTTGATTTTAGAGTTGCAACATATACAAAGCAAATGAGATGAAGTACCCATAGTGACTGGCACAAAACTAGATTTGGTACTTGTTCAATGAACCTAGAGACATGCTACTTTACTGAAATTTGACACACCTTAAATCATAAGAACTTCAATTGATCCAAAGGAAATTATAGAGCAGCATACCACTTGTGGAGTTTTTTTGCTAAAGATAAAATTGGGGAAACCTTGTAGATCTAAGGTTGGGCATCTCCAACTTGGGCCTCTTAAACTTCATGCTAATGTGATTAAATCCAACACTTGTGATCCATTCTTTTGACAATACTTTCTCGCAAGTGGGATTAGCACAAATAGTCGCCTTGGTCTCTAGATGTACACCCATGCAAAAATGGTGATAAGTACATCCACAATATGAGACAAGAATGTTGTTGCATGCATTGAAAAGCCCACAAATTGCACAAGGTGTCACCCAAAAATTCCCAAACTGTCCTGCAAGCATGTTCTTAGAGTTTTCAACAAAAAGGGGTGCATTAATTATCCTCCATGGGCCATGAGTTGGATTTGATGCACCAAGCCATCAATCCATACTTTGCTACTTGATACTGTATGTGTCAAGAACTAAAGGTCCTTTTCAAACCTTTGGAATTCCTTAGAGGAAAATAATCCAACTATAATTGTCTAAATTTCTATTTGTTTCTCAAGGTATGGCAACTCACCAATTGATTTAAAAGGGTCAAAATCTATAACTAGGAGCCAAAGGGATTTTTGAATGAAATTTTTTGTAACTTGTTATAAAAAATATTTAAATTTTCCCCAATGAATCATTTTTTGGGGTTAATCATTATTGAATAAATATGAATTTTTAAAAGTGTGTAAATTCCTTATAGATTCAATGTTTCATCTTGAAAAATGATCAAAATTTTAAGTCATCACCAAAAATTAAAATTTCACGTTCTTTAGTTTTATTATACTCTAAGCTATAACTTTTCTTCATACATCATGTACATTATAACCCATTTTATGTGGTAAAGGACTTTTGAAGCTCTAAAATTTTGAAGCAATTTTGAAACATTCTTTGAATTTTTAAAGTTTTAGAATTCCACATTTTTAAAAGTATGAGTGCTTTTTGAATGTGGTTAATATGTTTTTATGATCTATATTTTTTTCAATGAAATTTCTTTTATTATATGAGTGCTTTTGATAATTTCGACAAAATTGATTCCATTTGACGCAATAGGTGTACATTTTCAAATGTCCTAAATTAAAACCAAGACTTAAAATTAGATCAAATGAAATTTGCTCTAAGTTCTTTGACATTCATATGAAGGAAAAAAGACTAACTTGCCATGATTATTATGGTTTTAAATGGTAATAAAATAAATAAATGTTTGATTTTGATTGATTATGTCTAACATTTGACACCTCTTTTGGCTCCTAGTTACGTGTTTTGAGCCAGAAAGTGAAAACATTATATCATCAACAATGGTTTGACATGCACCTGAACTTGTTGTTACATATGTTTTAATTTTTTTCCTTTCAATCTTTTTCTCTAAGCACTGCAACCTTTTTTATAAAGAAAATCATTTTTGTTCCTCCTTCTGAAGTGAAGACTTCTTATCATGCAACCAGGCGACCAAATCCTAGACCTTGCATTCAATGTACATAGTTTCTTCTCTTAACGATGCCATCTTAGAGGTAAATTCCCCTTCCTCTCCATGGGCCTTCGTCAATAACCTCTTCACTAATGCAACATGACTAAGAAGCCCTTACACCACCCATGTGCATTGAGGCCTGATCATCATCAACAACACTACAACCATTGTAGGTTGAATCTAACAATGAGTTGGTAGACTTGAAGACTTGTGGGATGGCAATGTTTGCAGAGGTAGGAGTAAGGCACATGGCCTTTTTCATATGCAATTGTGTGCAATCATATGCATACTTGATCCAATTAACTTTGTACCCCTTGCATTGCACCAACCAACCTCATAAGAAGACTATTGAATAAACCATTTTGTCTTCTTTTCCTAAACACCTCCAACTTTGCATTTGTGACAAGGTCAAGGTTTAAATTGTTCCTAATATCAATGCCAAGATTACATAGTTTCAAATTTCTATAAAAATCATCCATAGTCCATGCCACTCTTCCAAATGTATGGCCCACCCTCTTTAGTTCTTCTTTCTACCACTTATTGGTAAATTTTGGACAAGTAATCATGTTGAAAACCTCCATGGATTCTTTAGGGTTCAATGAAGTGACTTCAAAAACCATGATCAAAAACCTAAAAAATAAAGCTTCTTTCCTTATTAAGCAAATCAAAACAAAACCCAATAATAATCAAGAAGTACTAAGTCACAAAAACAAGAAGTTCCCAATTTTGAATTACTTAATTCAAACTGCATATAAGATGTAAATGATGGCTAATGGCTGATGGCTGAACAAAGATTCATGCAAAAAGGCATAGAATGGAATACTCAAGGAACTCTCAATGTCAATTCAAACCTAGGAACCACTAGAAAGAATCCTACACTTATCAATTTTTATCCAATGGCAACTTCAAATTCTGCCCTAGAATGTCATTGGCACTAGAATGACAAAGAATTTGCAGTTCTCTAATCAAACAACAATGGAAGTAAAACCATAAATGTCTTATTTATCCACGTGTTGCACACTAAACAAATTACCAACCCCAATTTTGAAGCTCTAAGAAGATGAAACGTTTGAAGTCTACTGACATAAGAGCAATTCAAGCACTAACAAATTACCAATCACTTTCCCACTATAGAAATAAAAGTTCAAAGGTGTTTGAAACAAATTATTACACTCCAAATTTGAACAAAGAACATAGATGTTGATTTTTTCAACAAAATTTTCAATTACACCTTCAACTCTGTTCAAAAAAATTCATGCCTAAACCAATAATCGCAAAAATGAAGAGGGAAAAATGAAAAGAAAAAAGAGGGAAAAGAAATTTTTCCTGCAATTTGGTGGTGCTTGACTTGGATTTCGCGATGGTGGATCATCAACTATTATAATGTTCCACCGCCAAAAATAGCAAAGCTTTTTCAAGTCTCTATGCACCCTCTTCCCCTTCCTCTCCTAGACAATGGAGGAGCAACACATCTTGGCCTTGTACCCCATCCCCTTCTAGGTATTAGTTGTCCCTATGAACTTTCTTTCACCTAGGTTTTCAAAATGTACTTTTTGGACACTTTTACTTTAGCAACAAGGATGAGCATTTGGCCTACTTTATCTTACTTGGACCTATGTGCATGTTTGAACATGTTTTTAGCAAATTTCAGAATACAAGGCTAACATATATGACAAATAAAGTCTATAACATTAAGACTAGGTGTAATTGATTTAACCTTAATGATACAAGCCCGATGGTGCACAACCCTCAAACCTTAGTGAAATAAACTTGGTTAAAGTGACATAAACCTCAAATAAACTTAGTGAAATGTGCCTAATTGGCACAAGCCTTAATGACATAGACATATATTAAGTGACACATGTTTTATTAGCATATGCCCTAGTGAAATATGACAATAGTTAAACCCAAGTGAAAATATAAACTTGAGTGACATAGGTGGAGTGAGATGGGCCTTATTAGCATAGGCCATAATGACATATTACAGTAAGCCCAAGTGTAGTAGGAAACCCATGTGGCATAGGCTTTAGTGGCATAGGCATTAGCGATGTATTACACCTTAGTGACATAAGTTAAGTGACACATATCATAGTGATATAAACCTATGTCCTAATGATAAAGGATGAATGAAAGAAGACCTAATGATATAGACCTAGGTCCTAGTGATAGACATTGAATGACACATGTCGTAGTGATATAGACCTATGTCCTAATGATGACGGATGAATGGAAGAAGTATAGTATTACATATCTTAGTGTTATGGAACTTGCCTTTCATATTGTACCTTTTCAATGTTGTAGATGTTTTTGAGTACTCAAAGATTGTTGTTTTGAATTATGATGTATTTTTTAAGTTTGATTTTTCACCACATACAAATGTGTGAAATCCAACTTTCTTACTACCATGGAGGTGTTGAATATGTGTGTCAGCTTAAATGCACTTGAAGATCAAGACATGTATGTTTGAACAACTTCCCAAACCATTGAAAATGGATGGGATTCAAATTTCTTTGTTAGATGTAGCTTGTTTGATTTCTATGCAAAATGTGGTTACAGAAAAATATGGCAAAATGATTACCCATTGTTTTTGGTTCAAAACTTTATCTTTGGATGAAGAAATACAACATTGTTGTCATTGTCTTCAATTTTGATTTTGAAGGTGAAATGAACTATTTAGTTCCATTATGTGTACATGAAAAAGAATGTGCTTCAAAGAGATATTAAACAAAAATCTTGCAAAGTTTTCAACCTTTTGGAAGTTAATTACAAATGATTAAACATTGTTGTTTTCCCACATTTCTTGAAGTGCCAAGTTTTCTTCCTTTAAGATTTGATCTAATTTTTAGGTCTAATTCCTCACCATGTACAAATGTATGTAACCCAACATTGTTGTTGTTATGGGTGATGGCATTGAATGCATGTTTCCGTATAAATGCATTAGTACAAGATCAAGGTAGGTATGCTTGTGAATAAACCATTGATAATTATGGATAGGATTCATATGTCTTTGTTGCAAGTAGTGTGGTTGGCCACTATGTAAACATTTACTATTGGAGGACTCCAAATGCCAATAGAAAAAGTGAACGTGTATGTGGGTTGTTCATGCCCAATTATGGGAACCAATAGCTTTGGGATGCACACCATTAACCTACTTCATGGAGCTATAAGTATCATCTAACTTGGGTCTTGTATGTTGTAAATTATTATCTTATTGTTGCATTCCCATAAATAATACAAAGTTCTTAGGATAAGAGGTGAATCTTCATTCCAAATAAGTGGGTATGACATTTTTTGTTGTGGGCAATCATGAAACATCATTATATTGTGACTGATAGGAGCTTGAAGGAGTTGTACATGAGGTGGAAGAATAGGAAAGGGATGTGTAAAAGCCAGCAACACAAGTACCATCTCTAAAACTTTCATGTGCATGTTTTATGGTTTTAATACCAAACTTTAAAATACAATCATTATGGTAGATGATTTAGGCATAAACTAACACCAAGTCCAAGTGATGCAAACCCTAATAACAAGGAACATGTTTTAAATGGTCATAAAACTAAATGAAATAGGCCCAACTCACATAAACCTTAGTGACATATAGAAGCCCTAATAACATTTACATCAAACCAAAGTGACAATAACCTTAATGATATTATAAACTTGAGTGACATAGGCTAACTAAAACAAGCTTTAATCGCATATGTCTTAGTGACACAATTTACCAAGTTTGAATTGAAACAAACCTTAGTGGCATAGGCCTTCACGGCATAGTGATTCATGACATATGACTCGTTAGTGACATAGGTTGTAGTGACAGACCCAAGTCCTAGTGAGTGACATAGGCCATTAATGATATTATGTGACATGTTCAGTGACGTAGGCCATCAATGACATGAATGTTAATAAAAACCAACTCTAATGGCATAGATCTTATTGATTGAATTGGTTGTAATGACATAGGTATTTGGGCAAAATGTGTTGTATTTTATAGGGGCTAATGCATATAAACCATGATTAAATGAGGAGAGGGAGGGGGAGGAAGAGGTGGTTCAAAGCAAAAGGGACAAGAAAAATTAGCACCATTGCACCTTATTCCAAAATTGCATGTTAGCAACACATCACATCAAATTAACTCAAGTTATTAGGCCTTGATTATGAATTAGTGATCTACATAGGCCAAATAACGATATGATATCAATGACATAATGTTTGGTGACTAGTTAAGGTAGATTGTTAGTTTAGTGAAGGTGGTGTATGGACCACCTTGCTATGTGAATGACCATGCTTGAGTGGAAAAGAATAAAGTGACATGTGCCATAATGACCAATCTTGCTTGTGGATCAAATGTGGACATGTGCATGTATGGGACAATGACTTGAAATTTAAGGAATAAGCTTTATGATTTAGTGACATGTAAACTTTAGGGCGAAAGCACATTAGGATGTCACAATTTCAACAAATTTGAATCCCTTTTCAAAATCCTTTTCTAATGTAGTTGAAAACTAGCTTAGAATATGAATATAAATGATTTTGAAAGTAACATTTTTTTCCATTTCCAATTTCAAATTATGATGTTATAAGACATATAGAAAATATCACATTTTTTTTAAATAATTTTTTTTAAATGCTTAAAAGGGCTTTTAAAATAATTACAGTTTTTGGGATTTAAAAATGTCCATAACATAATAAATTAAAACCACATTCCATTCATTAAATGGAATTTTATTTTTTAAAACATAATTCATTCAATATCCCAAAGTTTCAAACACATAAAACTAACACATGGTAAAATAAAAATCCATTCCATGAGTTTTACAAGTGTGACAAAAAGTGTGGGCAAAATTCAAAAGTCCATTACTTATTGGCTATCCATGACTTTGATTTGATTTTGTCATTCTTGGAATGTTGATTATGATAGCTTTAGATAAGTGAGTCATTTTTTAATTATTTCACTGAATTTTATTTAATTTATTTCTTATATCTAAAAAATACAAGAAAAATTACCATTGTGATGTCCATATAAGGTCACCATAATGTGCAAACACCTTTTAACATGATATGAGTGACATTATAGTGTTTGATGACTAGGGTAGATTATCACACCTTTACCCAATGATAATGTGTAGACCACTTGCCTATGTGAATGACCAAAACTGTTCATGGGAAAAATAAAATGACATTTGCCAAAATGACATAACTCTTAAGGATTCAAGCTTTGTGAATTCCAATGTGATGCATGATTATGATTAGACGCAAGAAAAATGGTAATTGGAATATTTGGATTATGGCGAACATTTATATAAATGACCTCCAAGTCATTAATAGATGCAATGACATGGAAAATGATGATCAATCCCACCGCCCAATTATAGTGAGCCTAGCCATTAGTATTGCACCCTACAATGATGAATGTTAGTGCAAACTAATATTTAGAATTAAAGTGTGAAAGTAATATGTTAATCTAGCGAATTGGGAAAATTGTTGATAAAAGTTATGATTAGTCATGCATGTAATATGGTGTGTTACACATTGAAACTTTCTAGAATCATTATGGACCCATGACACAATGCACAACCACTCTAAAATATCATTTGATACATTCACTAGAAGATCAATATAGACCCACTAGAATAATAGGTCAAGTAGTGACAAGAAAATCACTATGTAATCACCAAAACATCAATATGTATTTCACTTAAGGATCACAAGGGATAATCCACTCATTGTTGCCTTGGGTATAGTACATCATGCCATTATAGTAGATTAATCCACTAGGATTCCACTGGTCATTGCCATGTGACCCCATTCATTAGACAATTCCATTAAGTTGGACAAGATGTCACTATAATGCCACTATAGTGGAATTGGTTTAATCCACTTGAAAATGAGTGGAATGCCCAATGGCTAGGACTGTGTTTCCTAGTAGTGTTTGGTCCATATAAAAAGGTTGTAGGTACCACATTTCCCACCTCTCTTCATGATGTTCAATTTTTGGTTGTCATTATAACCACCATTTTACAATTGCAAGGTATGGCAACTTCAAGGGGATTTTATTTGTTGCCTTTGGTTTTTGACAAGAAACCACCACAAAAATAAATTATTACACTCTTTCAAATCCAATTGTATGGTTCTTGTACATTTGAAGCCCTTGATGCATCTTTAAATTATTTTGCTCTCTAATTATGTTTGATAAGTTGCACTTATTTTGAAAGTGTATAACCTCCTAAACAAAATTGAACATTTGTTTAGTTATAAATTGTTTCAATTTTAGAAAATGTGTCCAAGGATGAAGAAGATATTTTAAGAAATATGTATGGGGACAAGTAACCTGAGGATGACCATCAAATAAGCAAAAAGAAGAAGGGCACTAAACACGCCGTTGACATGGATGTGCTAAATAATCAATAGTTATTAGCAAAGTAGGGTTGGGAAAGAATCGTCCAACCTTGGACATATACCAAAACCAAGTTGTATGTGATTTGGACCTACATTGGTCGACATTGGCTTGCTTCTAAACTAGCACCAATGATCACATACAATGCAACCTCTTGGTCCTTGTGCCAGCACCTAGGCTTTAAGTCAAAAATGGTAGAGTTTTGGGATTTTTTTTGTGGCCAACCCACACATTTTCTAAACAATGATGCTTGCTTGTGGTTTTGCCAAATGGTGTATGCTAAGGTCATCCTTGAGTGAGATGTGGATTGGACAACAATTCTAAATACAAGGGTTGTGAAAAGCTTTCCAAGGGTGAAACATATCCCACATAGTCCTTCTCCTGAACACCAAGGGATGGAAATTGAAGTCCATGGGCAAGCAATCAGTGCCCACAAGATTAAGCTACCGCAACAAATTGTATAACCCACACCTAACACAAGTGGAAGGGTGGTGAAAGATGTAGGGCCACCTTTGCAAAAGGGATAGCTTAGGATTGCCTCACAAAAAATAGATCTTATGTCTACACCAAAAGCAAAGAGGAAAATGTTGTTGACACTTTCACAACATGTGCAAGCCTATACCACAACCTACAACAAATATGATCATGTTGCCAACCCAAGATGCCATTGAAGAACTCGCATTTGCCATTGTTCAAAAACTTGAAGTAGCACATATGGTAGAAATCCAAAATGTGAATGACATGCATGCTCGAAAAATGGATGTCTTGCAAAGCCAAATCTCTAGGTTGATCCTTAATTTGTGAACACTCACAACTTCCAATGCATGAAGGAAAAGACCTATGATAGCCATTGAGCAAATGGAATTAAAGTTGGAATCCAAGCATAAGCACTATGAGTACCATGAACACCAGTACGCTTAACAAGTGTATGATGAATTACAATCCTTACATCAATCAAAGGTCCAATTCATGGATCATCTTGCAAAAAAGTGACGCATTAATGAAAGATTAGATCGAGTGATGTTGGATTGAAACACTATATTAGAAAAAGAAGACCAAATGATGTTAGCATCCCTTGTGTCTATGTCCTAAGAAGACCAAATCACCAATGAACTCAAAACCATTGGTGAATATGGACATTCAAACCAACTTCAGGAGTTCCAACTAACATTATGGCCAAAGTTAAACCCTTTTTTTCCTAATGAGTACCCACAGTGTCTTGATGGCAATTTGAACATAGATTGAGTCCAAAACACACATCTAGATTAGCAATACAAGATTAAGTGGTCCACCAATCAAAATGAGGCTAATCGTCAACTCTTGTGGCCCATGCCACAATGCTTCACATTTGGTGGCACTACGTGTTGCATATGTTTTAACCCATTTGGCCCTGAAAGTGGATGGGCTTTAAAAACATGCCCATGTATGTTCCTTCCACCATGTTTGATCACCCAAATGTACATGAAGTGTCAATGTCCCACTTGCACAGTACCATTTTATCAACTCTTGTACCAGCTGTTTAATTTAGGTGCATATATACTTACTTTTCATTATTGATTAATTTTCATTTTATACATTGCATGTGTCAATTACTTCTAGTTTTTTTTTCCCCTTCTTATTGCATGTTGGGTACTTTCCAAATGTTCTAGGCTATTTTCTTTATCCTTGGCATAAGGCTATGTTGTTTCTATATTCAACCATTGGATTATTTATTTTTGCATTGGCATAGGCTAACATGTGGGTTTGTAGGTTTGGTTCTAATGTGAGTGGGTTGTGCAAGTTTGAGCTAGGCTGCAATGGGCAGGATCCACAAGGATCGGAATTCACACCCCCCTCAGTTCTTTGGGTCCATGTTATTTTCTTTTTTTTTTGCATTTGAAACTTGTGTTGTTTCTTATTTTTCATATCGTCATTTTATATTGTGTTTCTCCATGTTGCACTATGACAATTTCAATCAAAACATTGACCTGAAAGTCACATTTCTATTTCAACCTTAAGTTAATTGCTTTAATTTTTATTTAAGTCTCTAACTCATTCGTACTTAAACTACTAATGAGAAGCATGGTTTCATCAATAAATTTTATAACGTGTTTTTTAACCTCACTGTCTTAAAATTCAAATTCTTAAGTGACTAAGTAGCTGCAATTTGCCTTCACACAAAAAATGGTGGCCACTGCTGCACACCATGAAGATGCTTGCCTTGCCAATTAAACCTCCACATTGGTCTATTTGTAGCTAGTCTTTAGACCATGGGCTATAGAAGAAAAAAAAAGCAATGACCTATATTTGATTTTTTGACAACCACAATTATATATCAAAATCGGATATTTTGAGTTTTGATAACCATGATTATCAACTTGATACCCAACGGGGGTTTGGTGCACTTTCTAATTCCCGTCCCACTTTTATGATCCATTACTTGAAGAAAAGAATTGTGCACAATTCTTCCTCGTTGCACGCACGCGTCATTGTTGACATTCTGGACCGTCTGGAACGCATCTCCAGTTGGCAGAATGGCACGAGGAAATTCCACGGAACGGCATACTCTGGAATCCACACTAAATGTCGTGACCGGGGACGAATCCGGACCCGCCAGCAGGTGACCGGCGCACCGACCACTTCCGGTCGCCACCTTGCAGGTTCTTAGTCCTTTAACCCGAGTCGCGACTCCACGTGGAAAGTGCAAACGGATTGATGACCGAAGACCCGCAGGTGCCGGCCGAGACCACATGCCACCGGAGCGGGCGCGTGGCGCCACGTCCGCATAGCCCGGCATGGCACGATTTTAGACACCGATCGCCCTTCGAAGTTCAATCGGGAATCTCAGTGTCTTTTTCACTGGCGACTTTTCGCCAAAAAGCGAAATTACAAATTAAATTTGAAAAAAAGAAAATTTTAAGGTTTTTAGTCTCCAGCAGTGAGGAAAAAAAGGGGTAGAAATTGCCAGATTCTTATACTTGGTTACATTCTGTAGCCAAAAATAAAGATGGATAATTAAGGATTTGTATTTTATTACTGGTTAATAGCCAGATTTGGCTCAGACTTCCTCGGGACTATCGCCAATTTTTCTACATGTTCCTATGCATGATCGCCACTTTGGGCTACAAACCGAATGTTCTTTCCCCATTTTCTGATATAAAAATTTAATGAAAAATTTCCCAAAATAATTAGAAAAAATCGTGGAATTTTACATAAATGTATTTTCCAAAAACATTCCCAAGAGTTTGTCGAAAAAATGACAAAAGTTTTCAAAAAAAAAAACAAAACAAGAAAAAAAAAGCCGATCATCAGGATGTCGAAATGAGGATGTACCTCCTCGATTTGGGTTCGCGGATATCGGGATCTGGGTTTGGCACCAGTCTGAGGTTTTCTATTGGTATGATACATGTTGAGGATCTCAAATCAAGACCCAAAAGACGTCCCCGAAATTTGGGGATCTGGATAGTTCCTGCGCTCTTCGAGTGTATATAGAGAGCAACAGAGACGAGCGTCAAGTTCTCGGGAGATTGCGTTGCGTTGCATGCCCTCTGGAAGAGGGCTCGAGGAGAGGCTCCGCCCGCTGCTGCTGCTGTAGATCTCTAACATAATAGTAAAATTTTGGACAGGAAAAAGAAAGAGAGAAACAGAGGGTAAGCTCTTGTTTTTGTATTACATCTGTGCATGTCTTATTATGAGAGTGTCGGTCAGACTCTCGTCTTTTGTCGATTGAGAACTGAACTTGGACTCTTGGATAACGTGTTTTGGCAGGTTTCGAAGATGGCGACTGGATCCAAGCAGTTAGCTGCGATGAGGATGTTGATGTGCATGTCATTACTGGTGTTGGTGGCTGTGAATATGGTCAGTTCCGTGGAGGGATCCGCAGGAAGCAGGAAGATGCAAGCGACGATCGATTGTAATCTTCGTCATCTGGCTCATAAGGACATGCAGGGAGATTTCAACTCTGTCGCCGGTTGGATCAGGAACCTGGTGAAACCGCTCTATCACCATCGATCCCATGAACGTCGCAATCCGTAAGCTCCTAAGTTCTTTCTTTCTTTCCTGAATCGCAGCCGCTGCAGCAAGTGATCAGAAAGTTCGGAATAATTTGCAAAATCCTCAATTGGAACTTGGATCACATGTCGAGCTGGTGTTGTTTTTTACTACAGGGATTTTGCGGCAGTCGGAATCCGAGCAGTGTGCATTCCAAAGACGGAGTCTCTGTTGGAGGAACACGAAGGAAGACATGATTGCGCATACAACAAGAGCGATGGTTCTCGAGCCGTCGGTGTGGGTTACAATTTGGATGACGACTCCGACACTCGCCGCTCTGAACTTTCTGTAGTTCTTGCCGACTATGATAAGGTATAACAATTTCTCTTTAGACGAATCCAGATCCTTTTCAGACTCGCTTTGACATTCTTCTTCTTAGCATATGTTGATGCGCATGCACGACGTTCTGTTTTACTCACAAGAAGACCTGCGCGTTGATGTGATCCAAACTTGCTCGCTGCAGGTGTACAAGGGTGAGGACTGTTTGAATAGTGTACAAATCAGTGCACTGTTGACTGTGGATACTAAGCGTGCACTAGATCGTGCTGCCAACAGCGTTGCATCGCTCGATGATCAATGTTGCGAGGTGATGGCAGTGTTTGGCGATATTCAGCACTCTACAGGTAAGTAACACAAAACATGCAGTTCGATCCATCACTAGATGGATTCTTCTGCAACTCAAGAATTCATGGCTTTCAGAATGGTATTCTTCTTCTCTTTCCGAAGAAGCAATCGTCGATGCTCCATGAAATCTGCGCTGCTGCTGCCAGCTACTAATAAGAACCACAAATGTAGTTCTAGAGTGCTTGGTTTTTCATGTTTTAATGTCAAAAATTGCATTAACGTTGCAAGTTTTGAATGTGTTTATATGGCAATGTTTCTAATGTATTATGGAAACATGTGGAAGTCTCGGTGCTGCTGCTACTGGAGTGTTTTGCAAAATCATGCATGATATGATGGCTATAAAGAACGTCAGACCTTCTTAATCTTCTTCTCTGTCTCTTTTGTGTAGGAAGCGAAGAATTGGAAGGGAAAGACTTCGTGGATTTTGTAGAAGCAGCGAGTGCAAAGAAATGGAAGAAAGCTGGCAAGAAGCTGAGGCAAACAGTGTGGTGCCAGAAGCATAGACATCGCTGCGAGGACGATGCCGCCAGAATCAGACAAGGTTGTGATGCAATTTCTATGGTCATTGATGCTGCTACAAGAGCATAGATTTGCAACAAATTCGCAACAACAAAATCTTCTCGACAACAAATTCGCAACAAATTCTCAACCAAAGAACTTTTCTTCACGGCAAAGCTTTTCACAAATAACGTTCATCATCATAATCATAAAACCCTAAACTTGCCAAAGCTCCCTCTCTGATAGCAAATGAGTGTATTGAAACTTGAATATACTTTTTGAAATATTTGTGTTGCATATATATGGAAGGAGTGTATTTTGTTACTGGGAAAATCAAACATATCTATATGTATGTAGGCGTAGTATATGTTTGTTGTTTGTAAATGTTGGAAGAAGAAAAAAACTTTGATCACAGCTTAATCAAATGCAGCAATTTTCTGAATATATATAATAAAGTTATCTGAGAAATTATAACCATGTCTTTGTGCCCCTATTTCACTTTGAAATCCTTTTTCATCTCCCTTAAATGTTGGTTATCCATAAAAAGAAAAAAAGGATTCATGGCAAAGAGTGAACTTTTTTCATAATATAGCAACAATTTTTTCATGAAAGGACATTTATTGCATAATGTTCAACAAAAATAAAAGCAAAATCAAAACTCCATTTCAATTTCGTTTTATCACCAATCTAAAAAAAATTAGAATTCAATCTAAAACTCATTTTACCACCAAGTTACAGGAAAAAAAGAGTTTCCAGCTGTGTTTATCACCAATATTATTGTTTGAAAAGAAACTGTTAAATTCACCTTGAGTCCTTTTTACAAATTATAATTATATATATATAAATCATGCTTTCTTAATGTTTTCTTCTCAATTTTCTAATGTAAAGCATCATTTGCAAGCATCCAAAATAAGGAGCCCCAGTTTATAATGGGGTTATTAGTGTTAGGTGGTTCTCACTTTTTTGAGAACCGGTTTCGGTTTTTATGCCTCTAGGCTATGTCAAAATGCCTCAAAAGGTCTCAAAGTTTGTCACAACAATTATTCTTTCTTTCTAGCGCACCTTTTTATTTCCATGTTTTATTGCTTCACACAGATGTTTATCACGTGAGAATCAATTCGGTTCTTGATTTTTTATAAATTTACTGTTGGAGAGAATTGACCTGGTTCTCAAGGTATTCGGTTCTCACTCATTTGAGAATAATCAGTTTTCAAATCCAGTTCTCAATGTTTTTTTTAAAATCATAAAAATAGTAATTTTTACAAAAAATCCTACCTATTGGAGTTTTTTCTGTAAAGTGACCATACTTTGACCCTTCTTGGGGTCCTTTTTTCATCCCCTAACTTTCTTTCAAGCTCTAAGCTATTGCAAAAAAAATAAAATTTAAAGTATGAGTATAAAATATTGAAACTTAGGATTTAATGCACATGATTCCCAAATAAAGCAAAGAGTTACCAAGTTTCTGACAGTTCCTCAAGAGTTCCCGATAGCACCTCACTTTAATCCCATGTGCTTTGGCAAATGTTGTCCTCTTTTCACCTATATAGCTGGGCCAAAGGGGAGGAACTCTATTGAAATCTCCAGAGTATCATCTGTTTGTTTGAGTGATAGGCCAATCAAATTCTCTTATAGCGAATGAAAAAAAAATTGAATTTGGGATGCACCTCATCTAATGAATAGGAGAGGTGAATAGGAAAGGTGAAAAGTTGAAAATGGTGGCAAACCATCTTGGAAATTCAAATTTCATGCATCTAAATTTTGTCTTTTGGGTTTTTTGGGGGTGGGGTGGGGGGATTTTTTTTGTTTCTTGTTTCTTTCCACTTTGTTCCCAATGTGTTCACATCAGGTTCCTGATGCGTTCCCTAAGATGTTTGCACTTCATTTTTTGTCCCATATTGTTTGGCTATGATTTGACTTCTGTGTGGATATAAGTTGTGAAGGGAGTGGGACAAGGGGAAGCTTGATAAAGCAAACCACTATTTTGCAGAGGGAAACATATCTATATTGGGGAGTGCCCCATGTTCTAAAAATATTGGTGGTGGCCCAATCATATGGCCTCCTTCAAAACAAAACAGGGGAAAACTAACTGTGGGTGCACCCCTTCACTAATTAATAAAAGCTTGAATAAGTACCCCACAAGCCTAAACCCAGGAAGCTTATTTGGTGGCAGGTTTCTTAAACACTGTCAAATCATAGAAAAGGTGAAAACTTGTTCCCCAAACTAAAAGCACAGGCAAAATGAGACAAAATTTTCCAAAATTTTCTTTCTCAAATAGTTTGGTCATAAAACTAGTTTGGTCTTGTGTTTTTCATTTCCTTTCCCTATTGTGTGTTTTTGTCACTATCTGATTTCACTTTTATATTTAATTATTCAATTCCTATGCCATAAACAGGTAATCATAGAACATCCAACAAGGCATTTGATATCTCGTTTCAATCATTTTAGTGAATTTTGTGGATAATTGATAAGCAAGAAATGAGTCAAATGAAAGATCAAACCCAAGTTCCTCCTTAGTTACTTTAGAAATAAATCTAATACCTCTGGTTCTAGCTCTGAAAATAAGTTAGAACTGTTTTGATTGCAGCTTCAATTCCACAATGTAATCTGATTTTGGGTCTGGTTTTTCAAAATGTTTTTGGGTCTGGTTCCAGTTTTGATTTTGAAAATCAGACCTGATTCCTGATAACCTGTTGATTCCGTCCAGGTTACCTGGAATCACGTCTGATTTCCAGAATCTGAAAATGGCAACAAGTTCCTGGCCTTGAACTTGTAGCCATTTACTCTGCATCTCCTTGGATGCTCTAATGCAGAATGAGTTTTTTTTTCTGGGAGAAATCACAAGTTCAGTCATACAGTAAGAGTTATTGGATATTGAATAATAATAATATTAAATTAAATTAAATTAAAACTGAAATTTCTAGGAAAGCTTACTTGCATTGTTGAAAGCTGCTCAATGGATAGGATTTTATGGAGGCAATTTTGTAATTTTGAGACCTAATAGTATGCAACATACTTCTTTATTGTTGAAAATTCAACAAAATCAAAACTAATACTTTAGTCACATTGGTGTGTTGTAAAACATGCTATGTGATTACTTTGGCATATTGGGTAAAACCACCCATCACCACACACATACCAAACAAATTGAATATTTTCCTCATTCATTAATCAATTTTTTGTGTCATTGGGCATGCTGAAGGGTTATAAAAGTTGTTTTGAGTGTCAGAAGTAAAGGAGCACTACAAAAAAACAAAGGAAAAGAATCAGTGAGTTTTTATTTCAAAAATTTTGAAAAAATAGCTCTAGACCCCTCTCTAGTTTGAGCCCCATATTTTCCTCATTTTAAATCCATTTTGAGTGATTTAAAACTTGATGAGTGCCCCAACCAGGGCTTTACAAAACTTCTTTGTATTCAAGAGGGAAAGATGCAATGATCAAAGATTTTAAGCTCAAAACCCTCATCCACTCATCATTGAACACTGAACACCCCATGTCTTCCATAATACCAAATCAAACAAAAATTCATGTCTTCCCCATTTCTTTACCGAATCAAGCAATTATTGTGACATCGGAAGAGATAGGTGGAGGGTCACAAATATTCTTTGACATTCAGAAGCAGAGGACCAAAACGTGAGGATTCAACCTCCTTACAGTTCTTAAGTGTTCACTCACCAGCCTATATAACCTACTCACTTTGTTACCCATCCCAGTCCCCAGGGGAAGGGTGAACCTCAAATATATATATTCTAGCTGGGTAAAATAAAAAGCTTTTCTCTGGTTAGAACAGTGGCAAAGAATTGGGCAACCCTATTGGAGCATCCCAATACAGCAGTACAACTTCAGACAGCCAAAAATGGTGGACAAACAAGCCACACTATTTTGAAATCTGTTTGCCACACAAAGGGAATATCCCTTGCAACAAGAATGTGAACTACTCAAGAATTCTGTCCCATACTTTCCAAGTGGGCTCTCACTTGACTAGAATACAAATTGGTCATCTTATCTCATACAGATGAAAAACTGTACCTGAGGAGGTCAACACTGAAGATAAATAAAGTTCACCCAAGTCACAAAAAACTTGAGGGCATTTTATATGCCACAATTGGATCACATCACCAAAACTTGAGCCTCAATTTCTTGGCCTCTGCTAAAGCCATCATGCCAACTAGTGCAGCAAGGTATGCCAACAATGTTGCAAACGCTTTTGATGAACTCACAAAAATGGTGTGCATGCTCATGTTCACCAACCCTGTCAGCAAATTTGCCTGCCAAAGTTTGGAAAGACCATCAGCTTTTGGATCTCTTGTACAAAATTTGAGGTTGAAATACATATGGAAAAAATGTGCTTCAACTTACCAGCAGGAATGTAGGTAGCAAATTGTGATTAAAGATTTCAAGGACTAAAATTGGCTTTGGTGGAACCAGAAGATCAGCAACCATGAAAATTCCTATCACCTGCATCAATCCACACCCAAATCACTATCTGAAAGCTGGGAATAATAACCCCCATGCGCACATGAACTTCATGCACACATTGAAAAACAACAGAAATTGCTAGTACAAGCTATCAATAGTTGCTAGTTCAGAAATTGCTACCTCGAAGTTTTGGGCCAGCACAAACAGAACATATGCAAGGTTGCACTGCAGATATATCCAACAGAGATTCAATGAGCTTCTGCCACAAGAACCCCCAGAACTCTCCTATCCACTAAAGTTGCATATGTGTTCTGCATTGAATCTGCACCAAAGAGGAGAAAAACCTGCTATGTTTGGAATTCTAACTGGTAAATGTGGTCTTACAGTGCGGCGTGAGATTCTTTCAACAGTGTGATCCATGCAAATTGTGAGCAACCTTCAATACAGAAATCATAGTTGTTAAATAAAGCTGGCTTTCCATCCAAAAAGCACTGACAGATAAGGGCTGTATGAAGTCTCTGGATCATAAGATCACAATGCTTGCCAGGATCTTACTGAAGAAAGCAGCATGAGAGAGAGCATGTTATCAAATACCAGAGTGCCAAGTCAAGCAATCCAATGTCAGCAGCAGCCCACCACTGAGACATTGTGCCCATGCCACCTTTCTGAGTGTTTGACATTTGCCAAAACCACCCAAGGATGCTTGCATGCTTGAAGTTGAGGTAGTGACCCAGTTGTATGCTTATGAGGTAGAGACCCCAGTAACCTACAAAACCCCCCCATACAAGACTTCAGTGTGATGCCAAATTGAAGCAATAATCAGTCCTGGACTCAAAACACCTCCAGCATTGGATCTACATGTAGAAAAAGGCAAATCAAACCCTTGAAGAAGGTACAACCTTCGGCTAGCTTGAGGAACTCACCAAATGTGCTTGCAACACCTTCTTTGTTGAGACTCAGAAATCCAGGGCCTCGCTCAGATGAGAGCAAATACCTATTGAGCCCACCAGAAAGCAACATCTGGTACACTGCATCAAGCATATGAATAGTCAAATGCACATAATATAACAGAAAATGCACATTCTAGTTCTCCTTGTATTATGTCGATGTGAGAAATTTAGAATGACATTCACAGTTATAGCAGTATTGATTCCACACTTGTGTGTCTAGAATTAAGGACACCCTAATTTGTTTCAAATTAAGCACACCTCAATCCAGGTTCAAAAGGATTCTTCATCTCATGAGAGGGAGGATGCTTCTCCTAGACTGAACACTGCCATGTTTTGACAACCAAAACACCAGTATTGTTCCAAGCTTTAGTACCTGAGAGAATAGCAATGCCCAGGGACCCACAATAAGTGGGAGGAACATGGATCAAGGATGTCAGGAGTGCCACGCCTGCAAGCGTGAAAAAGAAGTTCCAGTGAACCCCATATTCAGCCACATGCTCCTGCAACCATGTCATTGAGCATCAAATGACCTCTCATTTCAGACCCCAAAAACCTTGGCCTGGTAAACTAACGAAGGACCACAAAAGCATCAGCTTTACCTGGTAGTCAACACCCTTTGTCACTATAAGTCTTGCCAATCCCAAAATCAGGAGAGGGCTCACATTGCGCAAAACACCTCCATACTTCCTGCAATTTGCATGCCTGATTTGAGTACAAACACCACAATTATAGAGAACCTCAATAGTAAAAACAACAAGACTCAGACTTAACATAAAACAGAAGGTTTTTGAAGAGAGAAGGTATACATACGACGGTGGAAGACTACGAGCCTGACGTGACACCAATGCATTTGCAACAACGAACGAACCCACACCTATATCCATCTGAACAGCCCTCACCCTCTGGATTAGCAACTGCCTGTTTACATGAATGTCAATCCTCAAACATTTAGAACGAAACTGGAGAACCCTCAGCCCAATTGTTGTGTCTGAGTTTAACACCAAGTAGAGGGAACTGTAATGCCCTTAAAAGAACGAACAGGGATTTTGTCCAAGATAGAAAACAGAAGAAATGGGTGATGATTGATGTACCTACCAGTCCAGTTCCATAAGTCTCCGTCTTGGCATACCTCCTTGGAAACACAGTGAAATCCACGGCCAAAATCGTCACACATGTTACAAGCATCTGTTCATTGCTCAAAGAAAAACCCATGTGAGTAGAACTGAATCCAAAATGTGTGACCAAAACTGCAAACTGCAGAATACTGAAAATACTCCTTTTCTCAAGAGACATCCACATACCATGACAAAGCGGTAAGATGACAAGTATGCCTTCTGGGATGACTTGACTTGTTCTTTTGGAGATGGCTTGACTTTGGGAGATTGTTGTTGTGACCTGAGAACAGTATCTGACAAGCATGTTAGGAAAAAGGACACACAGAACTGGCATCCAACAGCTCAACAAAAAATGCAGGATGAAATTCAGGTCCAAACTCAGACAAGATGAGAGATGTACCATTGTGCACATAATACAGTTGTCAACAGAATCCCATACACTCCAGCTGCTACAGTCAACACCCAATCTGCAAGAAGCTGCACCTTCCTCAAACAAAGAAGAAAACTAGACCGTGAATATTCTTACTTTCAAGACATCAAAAAAAAATTCATTACTACCTTGGGATATAGTCTTTGCAGAAGAGATTTGCTAAAGCAGCAAGAAGCTGGGGGACAAGAGTGGCAAGTGAGAGGCATACCGTAAGACAGGCCAATGTTGGCACAAAAATCACCATGAAATCAAGAACAAGTTTTGATACAAAATCAAAAGCCATTGCAGATCTGCTTGGTTTAGACAAATCTTTGTCACTCCCATTTGTTTTTATTCTCTTCACAGCTGCAAAGGATCCATAGAGGTGTGAGGGGAAAGAAAAACTCATAAAACCCAAGACCTAGAACCATGAGCTGCTGCTTGCATCCATAACAATTGCTTGGCCACAAAGAAGGCTTCAAGAAGAACCATGTGACTTAAGCTTAAAACCAAAGAGGTATGACCTGAAGAAGCAGATCCCAGGGCTCCCCATCCTCTTATAATCACAAAGGCCTGTACAAAACCAACCATCCAAATTCTTAAAACTTTGGGGAAATTTTGGCAGAAAACAATTGTCAGACATCAGCTACGTTTACTTCCCAGATTTGCAAAATGCTTCCTGATTAGGTATTTTCATTCGCAAGACTTCCAAGAGATGGCACAGAGACAAGAGATACTTGAGTTTACAGGTATGATTGCAGACAATACACCAACTTCCAACATGGTAGTGCCATGCAGGTTACTCACAAACCTGCGCAGAACAGACATCTGATCAGCACAGAAACCTCAAAACAAAATTCCATAATCTTTGTTTGTTTGCTTGCTCGCGTACAAACCAAAATCTTCACCAAGAAAAATCAGCTTGCCAGTGTTCCCAATTCGGAGAGGGGAGAAGAAATAAAGGACAGGACTTACTCTTCTTTCAGGCGCTTGTGGACATTGAAAGCAGACGGTGAATCCATTTGCTGTTCGTTCACAATTGACTGCTGGATAGCAACAGCGATTACCCCTTAAGGTGTGAAATGATCCTCCGTTCACAACATTGTGCAAAACTTCCCAATCCTTCCTTTGCAATGTCCAAAGCAAGCACCATCAACAGACGCCATATTGGAACTCGTGCGCCTGTTGAACAACATTAACAACAGCAAGAAATTCTAGTGCGTCTCTGCACTCTTGGGGCTACAGTTCCTTCGGAATTATTCTCACTTGTGACAATTCTTCGGAAAACCTTCTTTCTTCCCTCCTCTTCAGAAGCTCCCACGATTAGGGTTAGGGTTTGGTGCTCTGGGGACAGTCTCTTCTTCTGAAACCTTCTTTCTTCCCATGTCTTCTTAATCTCCGAGGATTAGGGTTAGGGTTTGGCGCTCTGGCGACAATCTCTTCTTCTGAAGCCTTCTTCCTTCCTACGTCTTCTTAAGCTCCCACGACTACGATTAGGGTTTGGCGCTCTGGCGACAATCTCTTCTTCTGAAACCTTCTTTTTCCAACGTCTTCGCAAGATCCCACGATTAGGGTTTGGAGCTCTGGGGACAATCTCTTCTTCTGAAACCTTCTTTCTCCCCACCTCTAGGGAAGCAAGCTCCCACGATTAGGATTAGTGGTTGGCGTTCAGGCGACAATCTATTTTCTGAAACCTTGTTCTTCCTATGTCTTCTTAGGCTCCCACGATTAGGGTTTGGCGCTCTGGAGTTTGTGAAGAAAGAACAGGTTACTAATCTGCAGGATTTGTTGGGGGTGGGAGCGGGGGAATTGATTTGTCGCGGAGGAGGTGTGGCGATGGCGGGGAAGGTCATCGATTTTTTGAAGCTAGGAGCAGATCATGGACCTGTTGAGGTGCTGGAGAAATCGGTGGCTGTGGGGTTTTTGCCATCGCTGGCTCTGGCAGCAACTCAAGTTCCACCTCTCACAGCGCCGTTGTTGTCGTCGCTGGTATCCCACTCTCAGACTCCTAGAGCTTTGTTGTATGCTTCGTTAGACTATGGAGAGATTGCCCTAGCAGTTGAGCAAGCGGAAGGATCTGGGGATTTTTGTTTGCGTGAGGAGTCGCCATATCATCCACTTGCCGGGGAGACGAGCAAGAAGCGGTGGGAGTGGACAGAGGACGAAGACGACGAAATTGCGGGCATGGATGAGTGCGATGCTTTCCAGCAGGGTGATGAGGCATGTACCATCATCTCTCCTTGCACTGTAACATTTCTCCAACAGCTTCTTCTTCTTCTCCCTTCTTTTCTGGAGAATTGTGCGAGGATTGTTCATGCTCACAAGTTGCGGTTCTCTTGCTGTTTCAGATCGAGCGTGCGATATTAGCATTGATTTCACTGCGCAAACGTGCAGCAGCATTTAGTATCAGAAGATCACTGAGCAATAATAACCTTCAGGAGGACAGTATTGAGCAGCAAGGAGATGATGATGAAGGCAGCAGCATATGGAGCAATGAGGCTTGCTTGCCAGAGCTGTTGTGCCTGCTTCCTGTTGTGGTTTCTTGCTGTCCCTCTCTGTGCTTGCCAGGTATGAAATTTCTCTGCAACATTCTTGCTGTGCTTTAAGGGGACATTTGCAGTTTTGCTTTCTCTCTCTCTCCCCCCCCCCTCTTCCTATTCCGTGGATTCAACAATTTTGTTGCACACTTCACTAATGATTTGCTGAGATGCTCGTCCTTGCAAATGCCACATGTCATTTGATTTTTCCTGTTCAAGCTTGATATGAAATGTTTTGCTCTGCTGCTTTGGATGGGGCCACAGAACAGTTGGTGAAGGGGTTACTAACAGCTCGCTATAGCTGTCTACTGCTTGCTACAACTCTTGCTAATAATCCATCACTCGTAGACCAAGCCGCCCTCTTCCTTGCCCAATTTCTCAAGGTGCAAGCAGATTTTTCTGATGCTGGACCCAATAGTTCGCTTTTGCAAGAATCCACCTTGACTCCCACTACTGCTGCTGCAAAAACATCATCAGGTTTGTTGTTGACAGATGTGACCCCTGTGAATCTGGATTACCTCTCAGAGAGCTTAGTGGTAGCAATTGCCCCAGCCTGACTCCTTTGATAGTTTTTTCAATCTTCAAGCATGCATGATCCTATATGCATGCATTCACCAATGGTGTAAGTTCTGATTGATTATGCTGTGCATAGTTCTCTGTCACCTAGTTGTTGTGATGAACTTGTCATCTGCTCAATGACTTTTTGCCCTTACAAATGGTGCCCACTATGGGTTTAGGATCTGTCTAGGCAAGAGTCTGGAGATCATGCAGGTGCATGCTTTCAGATGTGCCATGTTATAATTTAGGCCTGGATGCATATTGATGGATGGTTTGACAATGTATTTAGGATATTCATTTGTGTGTTTGTTGTGTTGAAAATAGGTGTTATTCATCAACATGGTGGATGTGTGCCCTCACAGACATGTCTCTCTGCTGCACCTACAGACTGTGCAAATGCAGCTCTACAGACTCTTATCAGCCTCTGTCAATTGGCACCATCATTTGCATCCACCTGTCGTCACGCTCTTGTGTATACTGGCACACTTTTAGAAATGGTTCTGCATATAACAGAGGAAGTTCTGCATGATGAGCTAGAGTTCTTATCCAGACTGATTTTCTCGAAAGAGGCAACCTCCCAGTGGATATTGTCACATCTAGGAGCCAGACAAAGAGCTAGAGATTCCCTGGTTCTACCACCATTAGGCAAAAAAAAAGTGACTAGTGGAATTGAGACAGATTCTGTTAGTGAGAAAGAAGGGTCAGTAGCAAGGATTCGCGCTGCTTTGCTGGCAGATGCACGGTCTACATGCCAAAAGATGGGGTGGGGTGGTCGCTTGCATGCCCATGTCAGGCTTTATTGCATTCTTGTCCGTGCTGGGGACTTGTCACCAACTCATGAAGAGGTGGGTTGTCTGTGAGGCTCTTGCTGCAACCATTGATCCATAACACTAGGATGTAGCACAAGATGGTGTTTTTGAATGGGGCATCTGCAACAACTAAAGGAGAACTTCTGAATGCATGAGTTCTTTGACTTTTGGATACTTTGCAATGTAAGTATAGTGGGGCTTTTGATATATTGCTATGCTGACTTGGGTGATTCTGTGCATTGAAGGTTGAGTTCTGGCTGAAGGCACTGGCCACTTCCCTAGGTCAACCAGAGTTTGTAAGTGAGCGGACTCTGCAACTAGGGATCGCTTTTGTCTGTCTGGTCCCTGGACTTTCTGGTCCAACAACAAGAAATATGTTTCATGCAGCTATGGGGCGATTATTGAGAGCTGCAATCATGCCTGGCCCACTTCTGTATACACCGCTCAACATAATACTTGCAGTATGGGTGGCTGTGCAGCTATTACTTCGGAAATTTGCAGACATTGCAGTGGTGCCAACTGCAACCTTTCAGACGCTAGAGAGCTATATTCTTTGGAATTTTGATGAAAAGTTACCCTCAAATCTGATGAATTCAGTTACTGCTATCCATGGTGAAGTTGATCGTCTGATACTTTGTGAGTGGTAGTCATAAGGTTATGATGTTATGACCATAGTCAATTCTAGTCCTTGTAGTTTTTCTTTTGGGGGGGACTGACAGACACAAAGGTTCCTTTCAAATTTTTATTTTTTGGATTTTTTTTGTCTGCAATATCATAGGACTGTCTCAATTTATAAAGAAGTCTATGAATGTGGTGGGTGTGAGTTGCAGCTTGTAAGGGAAGCTGTTGGGATGCATGTGACAGTCCCAAATGCATTGATGCGAGATGTTGCTGAGGCTGCTTCAGGTGCAGGTGTCATCGCTGACCCATCTCTTGTTACAAATGCAGTAGCTGGACTTAGGCCGCACTTGACAGTAGGTGGCAACAAGTAAGGTTCCCAACTATATTCCAATTTGTTTCCAATTCTGTCTGCTCTTATCTTTGAAAATTTGAGAAACTTAGGTAAAGCTTATGCATAACTTGAAGTGAGTGTAGTAGGAAACATCAAAGACTTTGATGTGTCATGATGATCCATGGGTCTCAGTGTTGGTGAGTACTTTACACATGCAGCCAGTTATGTATTTTGCAGTTAGTGATCTCACAGATCAATCAGGTTGAAAGTCATGGATGAGATCAAACTGAGAGCTTTCTTGCCCAGTTCAGTGTAGATGTAATTTTTAGCATGGAGGGTCATGTTCTTCATTAAACCAGAAGCAGAAATTTTAGCCTAAAGAGTAGCTTAAACCTGAAAATGGTGTGGGGGGAGTGACTGCAGAAAGCAGCAAGATCTGGCATTGAAATGCATGGAGCAACTCATCCATGCCAACACCTTCAATTTCTCACGCTATAGTGTTGATATCTCCAATGCTCTCATGCACATACTCTCTTTTGCCCAGGAGCCTATCCATCCAGTATGCTCTTACTGCTTCTTTGATCCTGCAATGTCCTTTACATACGTCCAAAACTAATTAGATGTTGACGAGTTTTATGAGGCTTCATTGACTGCTTGGAGCGATTATTCCATTTGTGATGATTTGCTGACTTGAGTTTTGCCGTTTCCTTTTTCATGGTTTCATGGTACTCTCCTGTAACTCATTGAATTGTGCTAGATGATTTTTTTTTCCTGAGTTCTAGATCACTATGAACATCTTTAGTCCTCAAGGACTGAGCTAAACCAGTGGTATGGTGTTGACTGCAGTTGCTACCTCAGCTTGTGCATTCTTATGCTGAAATGTCTACAACTGTTCCAAGGGGAAGGGGACCACCACCTCCTTTCAGGATGCGGCCATTTTCTCATGAGTGGTTGATGACAGCTACAGCCCCTGCTTGTCAGATGCTAAGTCATGAAAGTTCATCTTGCAGTATATGGTGTAAAGTTCAAGCTGAAAATGTGGCCTCATGGGCAGCAAGCCAGAAAAGAGGGCTCTTGGAACGGTGTTCTTTCAAACACATGGATCTGAGAGCAAGTGGAGATCCTGTAGCCACAGCATCATTGGCTGTATATTACATGCTGTGTAGGGAGCAGATATCAAGGAATATTGGAGTTGATGCTGGATCTAACAGCTGGGAATCTTCACAAAGTGAACCTGGAGAAGAAGGGAATTGGGCTGAGCTTCTTGCATGTCTTCCTTTGAGACCACTTCTTTTGTATATGGAGGAGCACTGGATTGCATACGAACACTTGCTTCCACAGGTTGATATCCTGCAAATGAATCTCTGTGTCTGCAGGAATGGTCATATTGTCAATTTACCATGAGATTATCTTTCTTCTCAGAAGGCTGCTTCCCAGCAACATGGTTTAGACAACAGCTAGACTGTTTGCACTTGAGTTGCTGTTGAAGGTCCATAAACTTGTGTATGACTGTAGCTGTCATCCAAATGGCTGCCCTCAATTTGAACAAAGACACTATTTGATTAGCTAGTGCTCTTGGGTGCTAGCCAACATCCTGACTGAGTCTTCTTGTCATGCTTAAACATTTTGAGTCATTAGAACATTCTAACACTTTGCGACTGGACACTTTTGCAGTGGCTTGCAGTTGCTTCGATTGTTTTTCCTGAGCGATTTCTTGTACCTGCACTCATCCAAGACTCCAGCAACTCAATCAATTCGTCAATACAAATTGTCCATGGTGTACCGACCACCGCTGATCTGGGATGGGTGGGGCCTACTCTCATTCCTAGAGTTGAGAACCTTGCAGAAGATCTGGGAGTGGATCCTTTGTATGTGGTCTTGAAGAACAGTGATCTGGATATTGACAGCTGGCATGATGGTGACAAACATGATGTGAAGTATCTGGAGATTTTACTGGCCTTGCTGAAGAATGCCCTCAAGGAGCCCCTCCCCACTCTGAAGATTCTACAGGTCATGGGAAGGGACTCCTCTAAACAAACAGCAATCAGTGCAAAATTTAATAAGAATATGTGTTCTGGACATTGGGCCAAAGCTTGTGGAGCTGAGGCAGCAGTGGTGAAGGAGCTAGTCCCTCTCCTCTTGGACCCTGCATGTCCACGTATTCTTCAAGATAGCTTTTGTTCTTGGTGGCAAAGCTTACCTTCTTCAACCACTGAATATCTAGTACCACTGTTTGTAAAGAGTCTCCAAGACCCAACTGATTCTCTCAGTAATGCAGGTGGCCACTTATCTAAAACTATGGGTCTTACCTCTCAGCGAAACAAGGGATCTCAGCTGGAGGCTTTATCTTCAAGTTGCCTGCCAACAGAACCTTTGGGTCTACTGGCTTGTAGTGCAGCTGCATTTCGCACACCCCTGCTTGGGATTATGCTTGACTTGATGGTGGAGCTTCTAGCAGCAAGTAGAAGAATATGCCAGGCTGTGGCAACTGAGGGAGGAAGGGATGGTGGGATTAAGCGTGAGGAAGTTGCAGCCGCTCTTGTAGCTCAAGACAGGTGAGCAACATTCTCAATCCGGCTCTTATAGTGCTTCCATCACATGTCATGCCTCTAGGTCAATTCCTATCTTCCATAATTGCCCTATCATATCTTGGGAGGAATAGTTCCATATTTGGGGCTGACTGCTTCAGGGACTGAAATTTATGTTGGGCAGTGCTGTGTGCCAGATTCTTCTTGAAGGATGTCTTCCTGTTGCAGCTATGGGTGATGATGAAGAAACTGGGCCTCTGCTGGAAGCACGCAGTCTTGTTTGTGCCACAATTTCGTCACTTCTACACACCAGTCCCCTGCTTCTGAAGCTGTTACATTTCCAGGTGATGTATATCTTCCCTCTCACTTGCAGTGCCTGTTAAGTTAAATTTGCAGTTTTGTCTTTTGAAGGGCCAAAAGTATAACAAGATGTGAAGAGAGTGTGGAAGCTCATTCTGATTGAGTAGCTGCTATGGTGGAGATGGGAGATAGGGCTATGACCCTATTTTAGTACCCATGATGGTCAAGGGTGTGCCAACAATGGTTCAATGCCTCGATTTCATTGGGGAGCTGCTGCAGCTGCCATCACAGCAGTGTCAGGTTTTTGGTGTAGTGCTGGCTGTTCACATTGCCTGCTCACATGCTTCACTTCCCCAGAGCATTGCTGCTGCCCACCAGGTTTGATTTTTGCTCCCCAACTCTTGTTTGTACCTCTGGACCACTTTCACTCTTCAAAGCACCTTGGCTTTACTCTTCATGTCTGCTCTTAAGTGAGACTCATTCACTAAGAGACTGTAATTTGCTCACAAGAGCTAGAGGTGGTCATGAATGCAGGCAGTGGCACATGTATCACAAATGCTAAAGAAAGTGGTGGGAAGTGCTGGGTTTTTACAAGAGGTGCTCAGTCCTCTGGCTCAGTGTGCAGCAGCCTTTCCGGTTTTAGCTCCACATGTGGTTGCCATTATTCAAAGCTGTGCACAGACTGGAGGCCCACTTGCACGGTCGGGACCAGCACGTGACCCCAGCCTCCTGGCAACATCTATCGTGGCTTTCAAGCAGCTAATTGACAGGAAGCTTCTGCCTGGCAGAGCCCCCATGTCAATGGCAAGAGATTAGCTTGGGCTTTTACTAGAGGAGGTGGTTTGGCTCATTGTACCATAGTTTGCAGAGTGTACCATACACAGCAGTTGATTGGAGTCAAATTACAATCCATCACCTGTTCACCAACATAGGCTTACAACTTGGTAATGACATGTGATGCACTAGCCAGTGAACTGTGTACAGTTTGCACATGTCTGTCTTCAGAGGATTGAATCAAGGGCCATCAAAAATCTGGCCATGAAATTCATTGATGCTTTTAGAGATCTGCTCCTTGAGGAATTTAAGAAGTGACAATGATTCAAATGGGGGTCATGGTGGTAACAGAAGGGCAATCTAAACCACAGGATTTCAGGAACATTTTGTTGGTTTCTGCACAACACTGGATGACTGCATTTTGTTGCTAAGAGGATGATGCTCTTGATCCCTAATCACCAGAGGAAAATGCACTGGGATGAGGATGCACAGATTGAGCCCTGACACTGACAAGTGTTGAAATAACTCATTTGCACTAACTTTTGTAATGCTTCAGTGTTCTTACTTTTAGGTACTTTTTCTTGTACATTCTTTTGCACAGAGCATACGACAGCTCTGAGACTGCAACTTGAAGCTATGTTTTGGATTTGGAAACTGGGAAGAGACCTTATGAAAGGGCCTTACCATTCACAGCAAATGTGGTAGGCATGTAAGTGGGTTAGTAACATAGGTAAGTAAGTAGGGAATGTGAGTGCTTACTATGGAGATAGGTAGGTAGATAATAGGTAAGGCACTGGGTGGCTACTAGGTAGGTAAATAGATGTGGATGGATAGTAAATAGCCAACCACCATGGTTAGCTATAGCACAGGAACACAATGAAGAAGTGTTTTCCTGTCCACATACCATCCATCTACATAGTACACTCATGGGTGCTGGTTCACTCTCACCATAATTTACCTTGATAATCTGCATTGCTGTTCAAGACTTTTAGAGCATCTTCAGTGGTGATCAGTATGTGACCCTCCATAAGTATATGTATTTTACACATCCAAGTTCAGTTATTTACTTTTTCTGACCCTACACGGAAAACTATAACAGGAGTTGCTCTTACTGCAATTGCGCCATGACAGACCCCCCACCTTATCGTTTCCATCCTTAAACCATCATGCAAATGCATTAATAAAGTTTTACCCAAAAGGGAAAGAAAGGTTCCTTGGAGTTCAGTATTCTGTACACAAGTGATGAAATAAAGAGATGGAAATCAGAACCCTGTTGCCCGTGAGGAGAGATTTCATTCCACAGTGATCAATTTGACTCAAAGTGCCATTCAACCCAGAAACCTCCTTACATGCTGGAGGACTTAATCAAGGGAATGAAACTTGAATTGCCAAAAACAGCCCTGTCCTAGGCCACTAGATCACCTATTCAGCACCCAACACTATGGAAACTAACAAAATCACACACAAACATTTTCTACATGAATTGCCAAAACCAACCTCTCATGCACTATTAGATCAGCACCTATTCTATTATTAGCATCGCCAGTGACGCTCAATATGTGACCTCCAAAAATATTTTTTCCCAATCCCACCCATAAAACTAAAACTAGAACTGCAAAAAGGTGGGAAACTTCTAATAGCAACCCATGGAGACCAGTCAAACTACTAACCAAATCAACAGCCATGTTTTGACTTTTCGTCATTGAATTTTTACGTGCAGGATCACATTCTGAGCCCTCTATAAGTCTTAACTAAAATTGAGTGTTCACTATTTAATTTCTCCCCCATCCCAAGTGCCCACCCATAAACCTGAAACGATGGACTGTACAAAAAGTGAGAGACTCTTAAACTCTCACCACCTGGGCCAATCATTGTAGTTAGCAAATGATAAACAGTCATTTATTGCTGAGAAATAGTCAGTTCCTGCTCCTAGTGCTCAAGGAGGGCGCTGGTATAACATGTGGACTTTCTAGGCCCCAGGCAGTTGCAAATCTTCATCTAATAAAACCTCTCTTTTTATTTCTCTTTTTATTTCTCTTTGTATTTTGAGGGATCTCCCCCAGCAGAAGATCCCTAGGGAGTTATGCAGTGAGAGAGATCCTGCTATATTTTTATGCTCCTATTTTCCCATGAAAAGTTTTTTTGATGGGACGGATCAGGAAAATTCAAAAACACAAGGAGTAAAGGGACAGATTAGAAAAATTTAAAAAAACAAGAAAGAAAGAATGGAGGAAAGAAAAAGAAGTTTTTTTTACATACATGGAGGTTCCCATATCTGTGTCTTCTCCATCGGTCAGGAACACCCTTGGGCTACCGCTCACATGACCCTTCCTCAGGAGAACCCACTTGTATGGGAACCTCCCTTACAACAAAAAGTTCTATAGAGGAGCAATTTAGTGCTGCCATTAGGCATGCTCTTGCCAATTCTACTTAGAGCATCTCCAAAGGTGCTCAGTATGCGACCCTGCAAAAATATTTCTCACATCCAAGGTTTAGTTATTTACTTTTATCCAACCCCACTTATAAAATTAAAATTGCGACTGCAAACTGGTGGTAGACTACTAATAGCAACCCACTTGGACCAATCAAACCATCTAGCCAACCAGAGACAGGGAGTAGTCAATAAATACAATCTGACTGTATTTATTAGACATTTCGAGGGCTCCCGACGGCCTTGGAAGATGTGCATTTGTCCAGGGTCACAGCGGTCTTCCAGCGAATCCACTGATTGTGATTGTGATACCTCATCGAAGATTTCCAGTGCAAGGCCACATACCAAATAAGCACCACTGGATATGCTCTTACATTGATTTCTATAAATTAGTAGTGAGTGCATTCAAAACTAACTAAGCCACGCACATAAAAACTAACCGGGCCTAATACATAAAAACATTTTCTCCAGCGAATACTTACAAGCCAAACCACAGCACTCAATGAGGATTTTGATTTCGTCCTACACCTTTGACAATAATTGCAACTTTCTATTGGGAATATTAAAATCATCCAAGGACAATTCTTTGCTCATGCAAATATTTGTGATGGGTATTTTTAATTTTTCTACAACTACTGGGTACATGAGCCCCCAAAAAAAGCAATGTCATATTGCCATAAATCACATCCATACAACAAAAAATAAAAATACCCACCACAATGAACATACATTGCAATATGTTGAACACATTTATGAAGTGCAATTATAAGTTAGTTTATGAACATTGATTAGGCAAAGCCTATTTGTCAAGTGGCCCTCAGTGTTTGCGCTATTAATGAATTTGGTCACAAGCCAAATGTGTTATGGGAAGACCCTAATATGGTGGTGGTTTGTATAGGGGAAAGCCCTATTGTCAGTGCATTAGGTGAGGGTAGAGCCTCAGGACCAGGGCTTCATTGAAATAAGGGACCCTGAGGCAAGAGCCAAGGGTGTTTGCAAATTTCAATAAAGCCCCCATCTGTGGGGCTCTACCCAATGAAAAGATTGAGGTCAGCATTTCTTTTACTGGCGAATTTTAGCCAAATCCCTACTTTTTAAGGAGGCATTCTACCTCTAAGCTTGAACAAAAAAAACAAAAAAAATTGAAAATTTGCTGAATATCTCCTTTTGGCCTTACCTAATTCGCAAGAAATCTCATTGAAAAGAGACACATGTCGCCATTGTATGGCCCTCACTTTTGATATGAATGTGTCACATGGCTCCTCCCTAGGGTTAGGGTTTGCCATTTTCAACCTTGATCAGGAAAGAGGTGCCTTTTCATTCTTTCATGTCAGCCATTTCTTTCGTCACATCCATAATGGTGCTTTGAGAGAAAATGCTTTCAATTTTGATGATCTTCTCCTTTGATTCACCAAAGCTCCTTACACGCTTGAACACACCACTACCAATCACTTTTTGATGTAATTTCAATCACCAAAGCTCTTATCAACAATGGAGGTTCATTCACCTACAACAACGTAACCTGTTGCAACGCTACCTCATGAAACATTTGGTGTTTAAACCTTTTCCTCTTTGAAGCTTGGATTTGCTATAGATTCTAGATTTGATCGTTAGGGTTTAATGTTCAAGTTGCAAGAAGTTGCAACTTGCAAGGTTTAAGGATCAAGCCTTAAAACTTAGTCCATTCAAAGTTCGGGCCTCACTAATGAATTTGAAGGTTAACCATTAAGGTTTAATGATCGATCCTTCCAAGTTGATGCAATTGCCAAGTTCCAACACATTGTTGTCTGGACTTTAGGCTGTGGAGTCTATTCCAAATTCACCAAAATGCAAGCTCAATGCACATTACAATATGGAATTTACAATATAACCATGAGTCCTAGCTTTTCAAACTTCATGAATTTGGTGAACTATGTAATCATTTCAACTTTGCTTCTAGAATTAGGATTTTGATATATGTTGTTGAAGCTTGAATTTTGTTTCTAGAATTAAAGTTTTAATATATATTGAACCTTGAAACCTTGAAGCTTGAACTTTGGTTTTTGGAATGAACTCAAAATGTATGGGCTTTTGCATTTCGAATTAAGGTTTGAATTGCTTTTGCAATTAGGGTTTCAACATATTTTGAGCCTTGAGGCTTGAAATTTGGTCTCTAATGATACCAAAAAAAATTCAAACACAAGTTTTTCATTTTAGATTGTGTTCCTATTGATCCATCTAATATTGCAAGTACAATATTGAACCTGATGTTGTTATTGATCTAACCCAAGTAGAAGTAGACCTAGCTAATAGCAAGAAAAGGAAAAAAATGAATGAGTTGAATCATCGCTTCCAAAATTCATGGGCTATAAAACTTCCTTGGGCAGAATTTATTATGGGTGTTGATGTAAAAGTAATACAAGTAAAATGCAATGTTTGTATTGGAAAAGCAAAATATTTTTTGACATGCCCAAGTTGGATTATTTATGGAAACATGCTAATCAAAGGAAGGCCACAATTGCATCTGTGGGTGTGGTAGTGTAGCGGGGGATTTAAATTTTCTAAAGACTAATCAGCATGTGATTAATGAGAAGTTGTATGTACAACGGGGCAAGGATATTGTTTAGCAACATGCAAATTGTGGTGGAAAGGAAAAAAAAACCGGTCCAATTTGCTCTTGTTTTCCATTTATTTTCCCTAGGCCCATGATTGAACATGAACAAATGCAATCCTTGTTTGCATTCATTAAGGTGCTTAATCACCCATCCAAGCAATAGAATGATTGTGTTGGATGGGAAATTGTTGGATCTCTACACCATGTGGTATTAATTGCCACTAAGGAGGTTATTTTTGTTTCAAGCGTTATATTTGTTTTTGTTGATGAAATCACTATAGTTGATAACCAAAATTGGATTTCAATGCATTATTATGTGGTGGTAAATTGGAAACAAATCCCTATTTTGGTCACACTTGAACGTTTGGTTGAAGGTGGGACTGCTGCTAATATCAAAAGTGTCATTATGGTTACTCTCATTATGTATGGTGGTTTGATGAATGAAAAAATTGTTGAACGGGTTGTGTGTTTAGGAGTTGATGTTGTTTCCATGTTTTAGGGGGTCAAATCTAAAATAATTACTTTAATGAGGACCTAGCAAGCACTTTATTTAATTGGAATTCATTATATGGCACATTAAACAAACCTTGAAGTGCAAAGTTTGTCTTCCATGCGAATGGTGTCCAAATTGGAGGATCCATTTCAATCATTTTACAAGTATTTTTCTAGCCATCTTGAATTCACAAAACTTGCTAAAATTATGGAAATAGAGGGACTAAAAGTTTTTTGAATGTTAAAACAAGGTGGATCAACATGTTGGCACCTTTGATAAGGGTTGGGAAAGAATATAAAACCTTAATTGCCAAGATGGCAGGCTAATAGTGGCACTATGGAAGCAATCAAAGCTAATTTGGTGAATTTGTGTGATGTTGGCACAATCTTGGGCTTGCCATGTGTTTTGCATGTGTTGGAATTTGTCAATGCCTTGATGAAATTTGCACAAGCCAAGGATGTTTTTATATGTCACTACATTACAACAATTGAATTTTGCCAAGTTGCCCTATTGGGGTGTTATGGGATGTACCTCAAACTAACACAAATGATGGGAATTCCCACAATGTGGACATGGAATTGAGGGGCAATGGTGCCCTAAAGATTTATGATGATGCACTTGTCATTGCATATTTGCAAGTAGGTGAAGTTTTGATTGGATTAACACCCAAGGAATGGGATCATGTTGTGCACAAGGCCAAGTAATACAAATGGGAAGGTAATTCCCTTTATTGGTTGTGGGTAGATGGATGAATGTGTGTTGTGCTTCACCCAAAATAATGTGAAAACCTTGTGAGGCACATTCATGAAAAATTGAGTCATTTTGGGGTCTGACATACATATAATTTGTTCCAAACATAATACCAATGGAGAAGGATGCAACTACAAGTTTAGTAATTTGTTTTTAGATGTATGGTGTGTGATTAAGTTCGAACATTTTTCAATGCACCTACACCTCACCTACTAATTATGGGCTTGGGTACCAATGGAGTTTGGATTTTGTTAATTCATTGCATTTGACAACTTAACATGATTGATATGTTTTGGTTAAGATCAAGCATTTCTCCAAGTGGTTGGAGTTGATGTCGTTGCCAGATTGTAACAATGAAAGGCTAGCATATGCAATTTTAGATAGGAAACTTAGTAGGTTTGGGGTTCTAGCAAAAATTCTCACTGACCAAAGTACAAAATTTCATGGGGAATTTTAAAAGTTGTGTGAAAAAACATTGATTGATCATTACACAACTTCACGAGACCATCTTAAAGCAGATAAGTTAGTTGAGTGGCTGGTGCAAATGGTGAAAAGGGGTTTACAAAAGTATGGGCTCCACAAAGGTCATATTTGAGATTGGGACTTATGGTTAATTATGGGGTATAGGTTTAATCAACAAGCTTTGTTTTCATCTTTTTCACCATATTTCTTATTGTTTGGCCATGAACCCAATTACTAGCCCTAATCCAATGAGATGAGATGGCAATAATCAACATGGATGATCTTAATGTGTGGATTCATGCATGTGAGCAATGAATTACATTGTTCTCACATGTTATGCCCATGGCTATGGAAAATTTGACAATTGCCCAACATCAAGAAACATTGCATTATGCCATTATCCATGGAGGTGGTTATCGACCTTAGGTTTGAAGGTTTGAGCCAAGAGATTATGTTTATTTACAATAGACAACACTGACTACTTTGGATGTGATTACAATATGTGTTATTTTACATGTACAGAAGGTTCTACCTTCAAGAATGTTGTTGTAATTTGTTGGAAGGTTGAGATGGTCAAATAGGGAAGGAAAATGTGCACAATTATGCACCATGTCATCTTCCCAATGTGAATGGCCAAAATGACCCATCCTTAGCCATAATTCCCATTGGCCTACGAATGTATGTTGTGTGGGTGATCTTCAAGAATTGCCACTATGTTGTTTTGTGATCAATGTTTTTGAGGTTGTCACATGGGATGTTTCATGCCACTAGTGGAAAAAGTGCCAATTGGCAAATGTTTTTGCCTTTGGGGCATTGAGTATATTTAGGTTGCTAAGGTCAAATAGTGGAATTAGTCTAAGGTTTTCTTCCATGGTGATTCACATTTGGTTGGGGATTTGAAAGTTACAAATAGGTAAATAATAATGGGGCTCGCATTTACACCTAGCCTATTAGTCTTCTTGCTTTGGAACCGAAATGTTCATCCATGGTGGATTTCCATAAAGTAGTTTTTTGTAATGTTATTTGCTTTTAGAGAGACCTTAACCCTGGATAGGGAGGTGGTTTGGATGTAGTGTACCATTTAAGGTATTTCTATATTATGTGTTAATTGTGTGATGACAATGATAGTTGTAAGCACCGACATAGGGGCACAATACAACTATCAAATGTGTTAGATTAACTGTTCAATTAAATCCCACTTAGTTAGGGATAAATTGGGGTTGGCTTAGTTGATTAGTTTTATTTTGAACCAGTTTAGGTGTGAACATGGTTCGAGATATTTTGTCATGGGATATAATCCCAAGTTGTATGATCTCAAATCCCAAGGCATAGTGTTTTCACGTTTGTATTTTTTCATGTGTTATGCAATTTTATTTGATTCATGGTTTTTATTATTTTTATGTTTCGAGCTTGGATTTTTGCTTGTTGTAGGTGAATCACATTTTGTTTTAAATGTGGTGTACCATTTAGGGTATTTATGTGTTGTGTTGTATGTGATGATATCGGTAATTGTAAGCGTTAACATAGGAGTGCATGACAATGGGCATGGTCATGCATCTACCATGTCATGGAGATTTTAACATTCCATTTGAAACATGGCTAGAGTTGGTTGCCATAGTTCACTAGTGAAGTTCAAGACCACTCACATAGTAAACAACAACAAAAAAATGGAACCCAATTGTAAGACTAGTTGGAGAAGTAACATTTGTTGTGAGGATGGAATCTGGCAATAACAATAACATCACGACAGAAAGTTGATTGCAAATCTTGGAAACTTCTTCTTTTTTTTATTGCATTCATTGTTCATTAGGTGGGGAATGATAATTGGAGCAACCTTTAATTGTTTTGAGTACTTATAAGTGAAGTATAATTAGAGATTGCACAATGGCAATGATAGTGGGAGGAAAAGGTACAATGGCATAAGAGAGATGAAAACAAAAAATACACATAATTAGTTGAAATAATAACTACGATGGGTACTATAACGGTGTGGATGTCAAGAATTTAACAATGGCAAGTAACAGTGACAAGGAGTTTGGCAAGTTTGGTAGGATTGCATATGGGACATGGGAACTCTATGTAGTGATGTAAATGGTTTGACACTATGAGAAAGCTTGTTTGTCGAAACCACATTACTTTGTAACTAGAGGCCCTAAAACAACTAGTATACAACTAAACTATAACTACTGCATGGAAATATCCATAATTAATAAATCAAATGCCATGTTAAAACTCTACAAAGTTACATTATAGTTGCAAATGAGTTGTAAATGAAGCATCTAGACATTGTATTGTACGCATTTTACATACGGGCATAGTTAACCATGTTTGACTTTTTAATAAGTTACATTTAGTTGCACCTTACATCACAATTGGTGGAACATCACAACCAGTCAACCACTATGTTCCAACTAATATTCATTGTCAACACATATGATTGTGCCACATGGGCACATTTCCACCGCACATTTTTATGGCACTTGTAACTAGTCAACTAATGATGTCACTAAGTTGCCACTATAATGATACTACATTTCCATTGTTTTGGGACTACTTATTTTTTAAATTGATATTTAATTTATAGTTTTGATAGTGTTTTAATTTTTTTTATTAATTATTAATTGATAAATGTAATTTACTTTAAAATATTATAGGCCAATTTATTGGACTAAATAATTAAATATTAATATGGGTTAGTCAATCTAATTTTTTAAAAATCGTGCATTAATTAATTCAAAAAATAAAATAAATAAATAACTAAAAAAACGAAAATATTATCATTTAATGAATTTTTTTATTTTAGATCATTTTTTATATTTAAATATTTAATTACGAAATTTTTATTAGCATTGGATAATAATTGACTTGTTGTGTCATGAAATCTATATAAAATTAATTTTCTGATAATAAATTATTTGAAGCCACATAATTTAATAATTGCATGAAATAACTTATTAATAAATTGAGCTCAATAGACTAATTAAATCAAATAATTAATTATTTGAATTAACTAACCATTGTGTGTTTTAGGATTAGATTAAGATTAATTTAAATAATTATTTTTGATATTGTATCAACTATATAATTTAGTCAATTAAAATGTTCAACTATGTAACAACTAAATATCAACTATATTAACTTTGATACAACTAGTTGGGAGCTATGGTTCCACTACGTAAATACTTGTCCACTACTTTGGGACTAAAATTCCCAATTCATTTATAACTAGTTGTTAACTATGTGGCAACTCATAATATGAAAAGGCCTACAAATTCTATACTTCATTGAAATTGTATATTTGCATGCTTGAAGTTGGACTATAATGGTCCATAAATTATACTATTTTTAAATTAGGATGTATACATAGATATATCCAAGTGTTTTTACACTGTAGATTGCATAGGGTAAATGATCAAGTGTGTAGTTGATAAGAGCTGATTTCTTTGTAGATAATTCCTTGCCCCCACAAGGCTTGCTTATTGGGGCATCAATGGGTGTGTCATAAGTGTATTTAGCCATGGCATACCATCATCAATCCCACTTGAGTTGGAAAAACTATCCATTGTGATGCGGGATGACCAAGGTTCTTTATGGAACACCACCTTCCAATTTGGTGTTTATTCATTGTCAAGGAAGAATACTTGTTGGGCTTGGATAGGAAAAATAAATGGTTATTCATCCTCCACCATTATGTATCAAAAATTTGCAAATAAGAATCCTACCTCATCCTATCTATAAGTAGGATTATCCCGTACATCACTTTCATTTTGAACCCATGCAAATCACATGAGAATGATTAGAGTTTAGATCGGGCCATAATCCAATCTTATTATGTCCTTTAGGACATCGACATATTCTAGTGATGCATGTTCATCTCCCATGTGTGCTTGTCATTGGCCAAAAATTGACGCCACCCCACGATCAAATCTAACCATACTTGTCATATTGCAGTCATTCACACAAAAGTGATTACCATATGCCTTCAACCTTTGGTACCTCAGTGTTATTGATGGTGGGCAACTTAATGCATCAATGTCCAGGTCTTCCATGGTAATCCCTAAATGTCAATGTGCCTGCACAACATCCCACACCCATTGTGCAAGAGTTGGGAAGTTAGTCTTTGGCTCCACCTTCCTCTTATATGTTTCCTTTTTCTCCTCCTCATATTTATTGAACACCGGCCAAAAGATGAAATGTACTTTCAAAATAGGTTGAAAATTCATCACTGCACATGCAATTGCCACTAAGTTACAATTAATTTTGTATTATTATAAGATCAATGCCTCTATTAGGCCATTCTTATACAACTATGGTCCAAATGCATGACATTATTGTAACTAGGTTACAATTTGTTAATTATATTAATTCTTGTTTATAATTATAAAACATCTACCAACTAGGGGTCATTTTGTACTTGACCCATGCTGCCATTGCAGTTGTGTTAGTGAGGACATAATGAAAGGCAATGTCCCAAATAGTAACTCTCAAGTCAATGGATATATTGGATCCCTCCAACACCTCTCCACTAACACCTTTTTCTTCTTCAACATCCCACATTCTTTGATTCATTGACACAAACCTTTACATGTATTCATCACAGATCCCATTGATTAACCCTTGACCATGCACCCCTCAAGCCGTCGCGTGCACTACACATACCCTTTTAGAACCTTATTAATATGTTTTATGCAATACATCCACCTAGTGTGGACTAAAGCACGCACATCAATTTCTTCAACGAGATGTACCACGAGTTCTAAATTAGGTTTCAACACTATGCAAGAACAATTCACTCTTATCAAGCCCTTTGACCTGGTCGACCACCATGCTTGAAATGATAATACAACATCAATTATTTAAAAGTTTGAACGTAGTCATTCAATGTTGCAACATACAAATAAGCTCCCCTTTTGCTAGACTATTGAAGTCATACATTATGCACTATCTCTGAAAAGTTACATGTGGGCATGTCTATAAACTCTTCCAGAAAGAATTTTTACAAGAAAAAATAAATGTTTGTTATGCAATATTAAAATGATTAATAATGTAAATGTGAATTTGTCAAGAAGTTGGTGTGAAAAAAAGATGTGTGGGAGGGTTGAAAATAGTACATGTATCATAAATCCTCCCCCATTGTCTCACACAAAAGTGTCAAAAACTGAGCCAATTCTCCAACTCTTGAAGTCTAGTTTCATTAGCAACACCCAAGGAATACCACCAACATCAAATTGTTGTATACCAAACATTAGCCTCTTCCAAAGAAATGGCATTTTTGTATTCATAACACAATGTCCTATGTTTTTCTCGCAATTCTAGCTTAATCTATTATTTTGTGTGTCCATGGATTGACTCTAATGAAGAAAACAAATTCTTGTCTATCAACCATTCGTTCATTTGGATTGTCATGACCCTAGCCTTGGGCTTGCAATCAAGGCAAGGGCATAGAAAGGTGTGGGCCAAAAGTGCAACCTAGGAGTCACATTCACACTCCCGGGAGTGTGGGAAAGTGTGAGGGAATGAGCCCACACACTCCTAAGTGGACTCCCATTTTGGGAATTGGAATTCCAATGGACTCCCAAATCTTCAAAAAAAAATTTGATGAGTCAAAATTCATTAGATTGAAGACTTTCTTATACCATTGAAAATCTTTTTAAGACTTAGATGTCTAAAATGGGATCGCATTATCCATTTGATTATTGACAAGTTATGGCCGAGAGAAGTGTTGGGAATCAAAGTGTCAATTTGACTCCCAACCATTAAAAATTGAGAATCACCTTGATTTACACTACAACAACAGGGGGCTATTTTGTGATCTAAATATCATCGCAAACAACAAAGAAAGATGTTTCCGAAATCCCGCTGTTGCGAACTATAATTCCTCGCAAACTCTTAAGCTTTTGCGATACCATAACATTCGCACCTGTACAATCGCAAGTCCTTCACAACTCCTGAACTTGATACAATCGCAAAACTTTTCCGATTACAACTACTTCTATCCATTGTTTGCGATTAACATTACATCGGAAACTATTTGCAACAAACCCATCACCGTAACAATTTAGCAAACCGACTCAAAAGTCTATCGGTTTCCAATATAAGATCTAACGCAAACATTTTGGGATTTTCAAAATGCCGCTAAAAGTTTGCGATTAACATTACATCGGAAACTATTTGCAACAAACCCATCATCGTAACGACTTAGCGAACCGACTCAAAAGTCTATCAGTTTCCGATATAAGATCTAACGCAAACATTTTGGGATTTTCAAAATGCCGCTAAAAGTTTGCGATTAACATTACATCGGAAACTATTTGCAACAAACCCATCACCGCAACGACTTAGCGAACCGACTCAAAAGTCTATCGGTTTCCGATATAAGATCTAACGCAAACATTTTGGGATTTTCAAAATGCCGCTAAAAGTTTACGATTAACATTACATCGGAAACTATTTGCAACAAACCCATCACCGCAACGACTTAGCGAATCGACTCAAAAGTCTATCGGTTTCTGATATAAGATCTAACACAAACATTTTGGGATTCTCAAAATGTCGCTAAAATTTCGCAAACTTGTTCTGGAATGATTTTACCCGTAAGAGTGTAACGATGTTTGTGACATGGTATATTTGGTCTTTTGGCTTTTGCAGTGTTGCGGAGAATTATGACTCGCAAATGTTTTTGAGATCCACTGTGTATCGCAAGAGCATGGCACTGTATTCTTATTTTGGAAGTAGGGTTTATATTCATTTGGAGTCACTTTGGGCCGCAAAAAATAAAATCTATATCAAAATTTCAAAATTTACAATGTAAAAGGGTTTGCAACCCTTGGGTATCTAACACACTAGCTGTCTATCT
>Ga0116227_10000276_pt1 | contig 94369 bp, 90 predicted proteins | sample S1TSphgellanicum_FD_89693 | JGI IMG/M metagenome (GOLD analysis project Ga0116227, IMG submission 89693) | Host-associated microbial communities from peat moss isolated from Minnesota, USA - S1T2_Fb - Sphagnum magellanicum MG | ecosystem: Host-associated > Plants > Peat moss > Unclassified... | reverse complement strand
TCATCTGTTCAAATAGATGGAATGGTGTTCCCATTCACCAGATAATCAGTTATTACAAAGAACATTTTTGTAATGTCCGCTTACTTTACTCACGGACAACAAGTCACACATGCCGCTGCAATCACTGATCGGTTTCGCAAAAGGTGTTCAGGCACTTGCGGCCGCAAAAGCCCGAACATGAGATCCGGGTGGCAGCGCATCATGGCCGTCGCGCACGCGCTTATTGTCCATTCCTGCCCTGCCTCGAATGGATAAGTTCCGTTTCCCCCCCCCGCGATCCGAAAGACCGGCGGAAAGGCGCAGCCATGCCCTGCGGGTGCCTCGTCCGGCAACGGTAGCCGGAAGGGCAGCTGACCTTTCCCGCCGCTGAGATCCTTGTCATTCAATTTTTTAAGGTTTTCTTTCCAGCGCCTTTACCGGACTGCACTTAAGTTTAATTCCTGTTTCATTTAGCCTTTGCTTGAGGCGAATTTACCCCTCTTCAGCGGCCAAGGCCATGCAAGTGCCGCTTTAAAAAATCTCCACCCCTGCGGGTAGTATTTTTCGCGGCAGTCTTGTCCGCTCGCCCCCCGCGCAAGTATTCTGCCTCTATCAAAGGCCAAATGAGGGTTTTGCCGAATGGGTCATTGAGGAACAGATTTTTTAACAATTAAACATTTAAGAAAATGGAAATCACAGGAAGATTGGTAGCAGACGCTACCGTGAGAGCAGTAAGCGAAGAAAAAAAAGTAACAGGTTTCAAGGTGGCGATTAACCGCAATTACAAATCGCAGGGCGAGCAAAAGCAGGAAACCGCCTTTGTGGATTGCACCTATTGGCGGGGTGAGGGTGTCGCCCCTTATCTAACCAAAGGGATGTTGGTGCAGTTATCGGGCTTTATGACCGCCGAACCTTGGGTGAACCGTGACGGCGAGCCGATGGCAAGCCTGCGTTTCCGCACCGAACAAATCACTATGCTGACCAAATCGGGCAACAATAATGCAGGTAACAGCAAGCCATCCGCTAAACAGGCAGGCGACAAAAAGGGCGTGTTGAAACCAAGCGAACAGTTTAACTAATCGAATTGCAAAACTTAAAAATAAGAAAATGGCACACAATCTTTTTTATAACGAGCAAACAGAAAAGCACAGTTTTTTTAGTGTTAAGGAAAAAGCATGGCACGGATTAGGGCAGATCGTAGCAGATTGCCCGACAAGTGCCGAGGCTATTCGCTATTCGGGTTTAGATTACACGGTAGAAAAACGCCCCTTGTTCACTAATGCGCTGAACAATGAATTGACAGGTTTTGATCCCGATTTCGCGACCTCAAAATTAGATGTTCCTGCATTCTTTGCGACAGTTCGCAACGATAACGATGCCGTGTTAGGCGTAGTTGGCAAAGACTATGAAGTGGTGCAGAACGCCGATGCGTTCCAGTTTTTTGATGCCATCGTTGGTGGTGGTGACGGTATCAAATACGAAACCGCAGGCGCATTGGGTAAAGGCGAACGCATTTTTATAACGGCCAAATTACCCGATTATATTAAGGTCGGTAAACAGGATTTAATCGAACAATACTTATTTCTGACCACTTCGCACGATGGATTTGGCAGTATTACCGCCGCTTTTACACCTACCCGTATTGTTTGCAACAATACCTTAAATGCCGCTTTACGTAACCACTCCAATGGTATCAAGATACGGCACACCGCATCCGCTAACGACCGTTTGAAACAGGCGCATACCTTAATGGGAATTTCGCATGTATTGGCGCAGGAATTAGAGGAACTGTTCAACCATTGGACAAAAGTGCGCATCACCGATGCACAGGTTAAGAAACTGATACAGGTAGCAATGGCACCTAACAAAGAGGTTATCCAAAATTTGGAATTGGGCTTGGTCGATAAGCTGTCAACCACTTATACTAACATCGTAGATAATGCCTTTGCCTATGCAATGGGTAATCCGACCCAACTAATGGAAACGACCGCAGGTACATTGTTCGGTGCATATAATGCCATCACGGGCTATTACCAAAACGTGCGGAACTTCAAAGACGGAGATGCCAAATTTAAATCCATCATGGACGGCACGGCTAAGCAGCGGGCACAGGTCGCCTTTGACCTTTGCGGGAACTTCGCCAAAAGTGGAGCGGATGCGCTCAACCTGAATTAATCATTGAGCAGGGGGAGCGATCCCCCTGCAATTATTCACCTTAATTAAAATAGGATGCAACCTTTAAAAATGCTCAACAATGTGCAGAAAGCAAGGCTTTTGCACAGTTTACAACTCAACGAGATACCCGGATTTTTGGGCTATCTCAACGAATTGACCGAAACGGTGCTGAATGATAAAGAACATATAGCCGCCGAATGGAAAGACCAGTTATTTGGTGTCGATTTTTGGTTTGGACTGGCCGAAGAAGTACAACGGGTCATGGCTAAATACGCAAAAGAACTGACCAAAAGTTCTGCGGTTTTTGCCGACCAGTTATTCGGTGGTTATACTGCCATATTCACCGCCCATGCTTTAACGCTATATGTGGCGAACGGCAGGAACACCGACCCCAGGTTTAAACCCGCAGTTGATTTATTATTTACTTAATCTTTTTCACCATGAGCATATTAGCAGAAAAAACAGAGAAAAGCGCCCTTAAAGCTATTGCCAAAACCCTGCGCTTTTTTGAGGAATTAACCCTCTGCCAAATGACGGCGGAGGATGATGCGGACGTCATCCAAGCTAAACGCCTGTTGTCAGGCGTGATTGAAAACGGCGGTTATAAAGCAGTTTATCAACGGCGAAAAGGAACGAAACTCATTAAAAATCAATGACGATGAAAAGCACCTTATTAACAGGGGTATTACTGACCGCAGTCGGTCTGTGTATCCGCTATCAAATCAGCAGGCGCAGGTTTAACCGCCGGGGCATCGGCGGCCTGCAACAGTTTCCCTCATACAGCAGGTTCATTTTTATCATGACTGCAGAACGGGTCATCTATTTTTTGGGAACGCTATGCCTGTGGGCAGGCTTGTTTTTACTCGCCTTAACAGGATTTAATCACTTTAAATATTAACATTATGAAAACTAATTTTTTTCAGCAAATAGCAGGTTTGGGCTTTACGGGTAATTTCCTGCTGAATATCCACAGGGACGAAACAGGGGTGCAAACTGTATCGGTCATTCTTAAAAAAGATAAGGCTGTCGACGGGTTACCGCCGATGCTTTTCAAGGCGACCGCAGATGAACTGGACGAAGGCTTTTTTGAACAACTGGCACAACCTGCTAAGCAAACCGCCGGATTAATAAGGTTTAGGTTGAAATGTCACGGCAGCGAATGCCTGGGACATTTTATTTTGAAGTGGATTCAGTAGCAAGCAAGCCGGGGTACAGGCAGCTATTTCATCCAAGCGCTGTGGCAGGAAGGTTGGCCGCAGGAATCAATGGGAAAGGCCGGCTTGAGGAACAGTAATATTTTTGAATTTAATCGTCTACTTTTGTAGCGGATAGTTATCTTAAATTTTTAAAGTCCGGTCAAAAAATCAATATGGTAGTAGAAGTGGGAAACGAGGAAAAATTCCTATCCGTTATGTTCAATTTGAATAATGCGATAAAAAGTGAGTCTGAGTATTGCTGCAAGATATGTGGTGATCTGAACGAAAAAGAATTATTTATTATCGCCTTTATCGGGGAAAAAAAGAGTGTCAAAATGAGTGATATAGCTGACTACCTACAGGCGCCCCTAAGTACTTTGACCACCATTGTTGATAAGCTCGTTACCAATAAATTCCTTTTACGGTATAATTCCATCGACGACCGGCGTGTCGTAAAAGTTGAACTTGACCGGAAAGGAAAAACCTCTTACGCAGCATTCAAAAACCGGAGAGAGATTGTGGCTAAAAAGGTATTGGGCCATTTAAGCGAAACGGAGCAGGTAACACTTATCGCTAATCTTGCTGAACTCGCCAAATCAATTCAACTTTGATTTCTTTTAATTATTTAATTCGTTTGTAGTACTATTTGATTTCCGTAAGAATATTGTAATACACTTAAGCATTACGGATCAAGACAAATAAAAATTTCCTTTTCAAGAATTTACGGTCATTTTAATTTAAAAAATCGATTTTCTTTCGATATTTAATTCGATAGTCGTACTATTGCATTATCGAATTAAATAACTAGAATATAATTATGAACCATAGTATATTAATAACCGGAGCCAATGCCGGGCTTGGGAAAGAGGCTGCCCGCCAGTTAGCATTGAAAAATGAAACAAAAAAGGTGATCCTTTTTTGTAGAAACCAAGCGAGAGCCGAGGCTGCAAAAAAGGACCTGGAGGAGCAAACGGGAAAAAAGATATTTGAAATTGTCATTGGCGATGTTTCGGACGCCAATTCGGTAAGAAACACAGTAGAAAAAATAAAGGAACCAATCGATGCCGTCATTTTAAATGCCGGTGGAATGGTTGGGAAAACTGCTGCGCAAATTACGTCTTCCGGTATGAATCAATTAGCCGCTACGAATATCTTGGGTAATGTCGTTTTAGTAGAGGAACTCATCAAACGTGATTTGTTAAAAAAAGCGGTGCTATTCGTAAGCGCCGAAGCTGTACCGGGCGTAAAGAGCCTCGGAATGAAACCTGTTACCATGAGGACCTCTTCCACAGATGAGTTTGCCGGCGTTCTTGACGGGACCTATTTCGGCAACAAGTTCGAAGTAACGCAAGCCTATGGATATGTGAAATATGCAGGAACGATGTGGACCTTAGCCATGGCCAAGAAATATCCTGACCTCAAATTTGTGGTGATAAGTCCCGGGAACACGAAGGGAACCGGGGCCCCGGATAGTTTGCCCCCGGCCATGCGTTTTATGTTGAAATATTTGATGATGCCTATTGTATTTCCGCTATTAGGAAACATGGTACATAGTTTGGAAGTGGGCGTCAAACGTTTGGTAGATGGCGTTTCGGAAGATCGATATCAAAGCGGCGTTTTTTATGCAAGTAGAGAAGGTAAGTTATCGGGAGATGTCGTTGATCAGAGTACTTTCTATACCGATTTAAAAAACACTTCATTTCAGGATAACGCCTATTGTGCAATTCACCGTTTTATAGACCAGGCTTGAAGAACCCGTTAAAAAATATAGCCTGCAACTGTAGGAAAGCGACATTTCTGATTGAGAAAAGCAGATTGGGAATATCAGTATTCAGGAGAAACTGAAGCTGCAGGTACACTTGGCAGGTTGCTCCGGGTGCAGGCTGTTTGAGCAGCAAAGTATACTGATCAATAAATTAGTCCAGGTTCTGTTCCATGAGCCGCAGATCACCGGGATCATAAAGCTTAACGATAATTTTAAAGAGAAAATGCAGGATCAAATTATTGAAAAAATGAACTAAAATCACTGCATTTATAGCGGCTTGTAATTATATAATTGTATTGTAATTATTTTGCCGCTTATATAAATCAATTGGAGAAAGATAACCGGATTTAAAGGTTACCTTTAGACGAAGACCAGAAACCGTAATCAACTATTACTTAGAGTTTCTTCCCTTTTTTGGGTTTCGCTTAACCCCAATAATGAAAAATCAGATCGACTCCGACATAGATAAAGTCCTTATCTATGATTATCCTGCACGCTTCTGGCATCAATACAAATGCTATGTAGAAAACGCCACTAAGGGTAAACTTGAACTTGACGAGGGTGATATTACCTATTGGCGGGAAAAGCTTTTCACCAGTTTTATCATTTATTTTATGCCGGTTTGCATGATCGCATTGGTACCGGGTGTATTTATTTCACTTAAAGAAGGTAAACTGGTTATCGCAGGATTTGATTTACTGATCGCAGCAATTATTATCACGGTGTCGCTATCTGTGAGGATAAATATCACATTCAGGAAAGTTTTTGTCATTGCGATGCTCTACCTGGTGGCCATCTTCTTTTTGATCTATCTGGGATTATACGGCCCTGGATTGGTTTACTTACTATCGGTCAGCACATTCATCGCGCTTTCCTTTTCGCGCAAGGTCGCCTATGCTTCCATTTTGATCAATTTATTGATATGTGCCTTGTGCGCCTTCATCATCAGTTTTAAAATCTTAAATTCTGCATTAATTACCGAATGCAGCTTAGGGGCCTGGATTGCCATCTCTTCCAATCTAATCTTTCTAAGTATTGTAAGCGTAATATTGATCAGCCATACCATCAGTAACCTGGAAGAAAAGATCATCAAAGAATTTCTCCTTAAAAATGAACTCAAGCTGGTAAACGATGAGAAGATCCGCCAGAACGCGCTTTTACAGGAATCTGAAATGCACTATAAAAGTCTTTTCCTTCAAAGTCCTTTACCCAAGTGGATCATGGATATTATGACCCTTCAGTTTTTACAGGTTAACGAAGCTACCCTCAAAACCTATGGTTATACCAATGAAGAATTTCTTTCGATCACGCTTAAAGAACTTAAATTGGAAAAAGACCTTGAATCGGATACGGATATCCAAAGTTTTATTGATAGGGTAAGAATGGACCTCAAAATCGGGACGGACGCAAGCACCACCAGAATCACGCAGCACCGGCGAAAAAACGGAGATGAATTTTATACCGAAATTAAGTTCACCTCTACCATGTTCAAAGGGATACATGCGATCATCGTTGTTTCACGCGATCTGACCGAACAGATCAACTTTACCAAAGCGATAGAAGCCCAAAATGCGAAACTTGGAGAGATTGCCTGGATACAATCTCATGTTGTCAGGGCTCCTTTAGCGCGTATCATGGGCCTGGTTGATATTATTGTCAGGAATAACGAGGAAAGCCGAGACCCGGAGTTATTAAATTACCTCAACCAATCTGCAAATGAATTTGACGAGATCATCAAAACGATAACTATGAATACGGAACAAATAAATTTAGACTCAATTGTAAGTTAGATCCTGAATTTATTACCGGCGATCGTTCCAGCATCAACCGCCGCTTCGGTTTTTCATCTGCAACACCGCGTTCCCGGTCTTCTGTTCATCGAAGCTGACTTTTAACTATAGCCACAGGGAAGCCAAAGCAGCGATCAGCGCAGTGGTCATCACCAGGCTTCCCAGTCTCAAAAAAGTCCAGGCACCAACCTCCTGATCTTCGCGACGTAGCGCAACCAGCCATAATATGGTCGCCAATGAACCTGTTATGGACAGGTTCGGGCCGAGATCAACGCCAATCAATACCGCACTTTTGACCATTTCAGGTGTATCACCGCTTTGGAGCACATTTCCGGCAATCAGACCGGCAGGCAGATTGTTCATCAAATTGCAGGCAACCGCAATTAGGGTTCCGCTAAGCCAGGCAGCACCCGACACAGATCGTTCAATACTGTGATTGAGCAAGGCGGTCAGGCTTTGGATCATGCCGGTTTTATTGAGCGCTTCGACAATCACAAATAAGCCCGCAACTAATGGCAGCACCGCCCAGGAAACACCTTTAATAATGATGAGCGGATTTTTTTTGGCCCGGATCAGCACCACAGCAGAGGTAAGAATCCCGGTTATCGCCGTTGGCAAACCCAGTTGAATATCCAGTGCGGAGGAAGCCAGTAAAATGACAGCGGTCATGCCAATCCCGATTAAAGCGGTTTTGCCGCCCGCCGATAAAGCGGGCAGCATAATATCTGTTTTGATCTGATCCTTGAAGCAGCTCCGCTGGGTAAAACGCAGCATGAAATAGGTAACTGTTATTGCAGCAACCGAAGGAATCAGGTATTGACTCAGCCAGTGTAATAAGGAAGGCATATGCGACCCGTAGATCACCAGGTTAGCGGGATTGGATATCGGCAATACAAATGATGCTGCGTTAGCGATAAATGCGCAGATCAGCAGGTATGGGAGCGGTTTTTCCACTTTTGCCGCCTTGACTGCTGCCGCCACGGCCGGTGTCAGGACGACTGCAGCTGCATCATTAGACAGAAACGTAGTCACCACCACACCCACAAGGTAAATCAACAAGAACAGCCGTCCCGACGAACCTTTGGCCATCAGCGTCGCGTGGGCGGCGAGCCAGTCGAACAGCTTTTCTTCACGAGCTGACTCTGCAAGCAGCATCATGCCCGTTAAAAACAGGTAAACGTCTAAACCCTTGGCAATACCGGAAAAGGCCTCTGTCGGTTTGATCAGTTGGAACGCCATTAATAAAACAGCCCCGGTCACCGCGTAAACGGCCTCGGTCACTTTAAACGGCCTGATGATAACGCCAGCTATGGCCAGAAAGGATATGATCCAGATTACGCTATAATTCATCAACACTTTTTAACAAGCTTCTTTTAAAATCCTTGCAAAGACGAGCCACAAAATAATGGACCCGATTGCGAAGCTACCTAAAATCATAAATGCCGGGCTGTAACCGATACTTTCTGCTATCCAGCCACCTATTGCCGGGCTTAAAGATGCACCAAGACCCTGAATTGTCATTACCACGCCTTGTCCGATGTTTACCCTTCCGGTGCCGCTTAATATATGGGCAACCAAACCGGGAACAGCTACGCTTTGTAAACCGGCACCGATTCCATCCAGCATTTGTACCGGGTAAATCCCAGTATGGCTGATCAGGTGCGCAGCAATAAAGCCTCTTAATGGCAAAGCGACAAACGAAATGAGTAATACCAACCAATAGCCGCTTTTTTCGGCCATACGCATCGCCAGCAGTGAGGTTCCGATCATTACGACCTGCGCAATGACAATAGTCATCGCAACAAACATGGATGAATTACCCTGGTGATTTGAGGCTGCTGCCAGACCGTAGAGCGGGAGCATGGCGCCATTGCCCAAATGAAAGAAGGCCAGTGCCCCGGCGAGGATCAGCAAGGGTTTGCTTTGCAGCAATACTTTAAAACCGCTGGCCTTATCGCCGGCCTTGGAGCCTTCCTTCATTCCTCTGGCCGCACGGTCGTCGATCGCTTTTGCCGGAATCAGCAGCACTGATAGGATAGACAATAAACCAAATACGGCGGAAAGAACAAAAATTGCAGGCATGCCGAATTTAAAACCTAAATAACCTGATAACGCAGAACCAACTACATTACCGGCGTGGTTATAAGCCTGGTTATGGCCATTTTGCCGGTTAAATCCTTTTTGTTTAACGATGCCTAAAGTGATACCGATGATCGCCGGTCCGATAGCAGAACCCGCAATGGCGGTAGCTACCTGCGAAATGCTGACCAACCAGAAATTTTGCGTGATCAGTATGATACAGGAAGCAATAATGGTAAACACCGCAGCGATCACCACATAGAACCGCTTTCTTTTGGTCGCATCAATCAAAGCACCCGCCGGGATGGTCATGAGCATACCTGCTACACCACCAATAGTCATCACGGAGCCGATCAGCCCGCTCTTCCACCCGTGGGCAAGTAAAAATATGCCCAGAAACGGCCCTACACCAGCCTGCAGATCCGCCATGAAAAAGTTCAGCGATTGCAAAGGCCGGATAGCCTGCTGATTGGAAATACCCGCTTTTTGTTTATCCATTGTTTTCGAACATGATAATTTCTAACTTGTTTGAAACCAGTGATTAACCCGTTGCCAAAGGAAGGTCAAAATAAAATTTTGAGCCTAAATTGGCCGTACTTTCCACAAAGATTCTACTTTCATGAAACCGGAGTATCTCAGCTACGAGGTAAAGACCAATTCCGAAACCCGCGACATTTTTCAACTTGTCGTTCTCTACGCGGTAAAACCTGTCAAATAGTTTCGCCTGATCTTTCTTGTCTATACCGACCCCGGTGTCAGAAACAGAAATTTGGGCAAATCCCTGTATTGTCTTACACCCTATGATAATTTGGCTGCCAACCGGAGAATATTTTACGGCATTACTCACCAGGTTTTCCATGACCTGGGCAATCTTAAGACGGTCGGCAATTACAAACACGTCTTCGCAATCCTTCATGATGATTTCATGAGTCGGCGACAATATCTTTGCATCTTCTACAACTTCCAGCAATAGGGCATGGGTGTTGAACCGCTCAACAACGAGGTCGAATTTACCTTCCAATAACTTGGCGTTGTTCAGAAAATTCTGAATCAGTATAGACATCTTGATCGCCTGTTTTTCTACCCTGGCCAATGCATTGATCCTAAACGTATCCTCATCCTTTCGGGCTTTGCCAAGCAAAAGCTGGACATAAGATTTAATGGTTGTCAGCGGGGTTTTCAGTTCATGGCTGGCAATGGTGATAAAGTCATTTTTCCGCATTTCCGCCATCTTTTGATCGGTGATGTCCCTGGCGATCTTCGACAAACCGATAATAGTCCCTTTTTCATCTTTGATGGGAGAAATAGTTAAAGATATATCTATGAGGGTCCCATCTTTTTTCAATCGTTTAGTTTCAAAGTGTTCAACCCTTTCATCATTTTTTAGGCGGAATAAGATCTGCTTTTCTTCATCGACTTTATCGGGCGGAATGATCCTGAATATAGAACTGCCGATGATTTCATCTGAACGATAACCAAACATCCTTTCGGCTGCGTCATTCCAGCTTTCAATAATTCCGTCCAGATTCTTACTGATAATGGCATCATAGGAGGATTGAATGATTGCCGATAACAGCGCGCTTTTTTCACCGGCCTGTTTAATATCGGTAATATCTAATACCGTTCCTATAAAACGTGTGGGAATTGCCTGGTCATTAAAAAAAACGGTTCCCTTGGACTTGATCCAGCGAATTTTTTTATCTCCTGCTCCAATCGTACGGTACTCCACATCATAATTTCCGTTCGACAGGCTTTTGATGAAAGCATAGTTTTTTATATGGTTATTTAACCGTTCCCGGTCATCCGGGTGCAGGCCCGGCAGAAAGTCGCCTTCATAGCTGACCTCTTTATCAGCAGAAATGTCAAAAAGTTCCCGGCAGCGATCATCCCAATAATTTGTACCTGCAATAAGGTCCTTATCAAAAGTTCCAAGTTTAGCTGCCTCAATTGCTAAACGGGCCGACTCTTCCGATGCCGCCAAATGTTGACGCGCCACGACCAGTTCGGTCACATCATTGGCAAAACAAAACACACCCGTTATCTTTCCGGTTTGGTCTTTAAAAGCCTGATAGGAAAATTTGAAGTAAAAAGTCTGCAAACGGCCATCTACGATAATGTCTGCCCGCTGATCACTGAATGACTGGGTCACACCGGTGTGAAAAACATCAAGCAACAACTTTTTGAAGGGTTGATTTTCGAGTTCCGGCAACACTTCGTGGAAAGGTTTGCCTATCACATCGTTTGTTTTTCCCCACGCTTTTAAAGTGGCGCTGTTCGCTATCGTTACGATCATGTCTTCCCCCTTACACAAGTAAACCGGGAATGGCGAAGCCTCTATGATCGTTCTAAAGGTAAAATTATCATCCTGTAAGTTTTCAACCATAATTGTATAGGTAAATGCCTTCCGTTAAAATTCTATTAAATAATAAATCACCATTGTGTTTAAGCAATGGTGATCCGGATTATCGATAGATAAAAAATTGTTTCGGCTAAGAATGGCTAAAGTTGCTGTAAGTAACGTTCACAAAACTGACGAATGTGTACGCAGGACTGACATTTTTAAATTAGAACGTAATTATATTATTTTAAAACAATTTAGAACAATAACGTATTTACCCACTGTTACCGATTTTCTATTAACCTTTAAATATTGCGTTTAAGATGATCATGTATCAACAGCCATGGGCACGGTGAAACAGGATGTTGTTTTCGACCTGGATTATTTTTTTGAACTATCACCTGACCTATTGTGCATTGCGGGTTATGACGGCTATTTTAAAAAAATAAATCCTGCCGTTTCAAAGACCCTGGGCTATACCAACGAAGAGTTATTTGCTTCTCCGATCAGTTCCTTTATACATCCCGACGACAAGGTTTTAACTGCCCGGAGAAGAAGTGCGCTAACTGATGGTGAGCCGCTGCTAAATTTTGAAAACAGATATATTGCTAAAAGCGGCGCAATTATTTGGCTATCATGGACATCTATGCCTATTAAACGGGACAAACTGGTATTCGCCATCGCAAAAAATATCACTTACCGAAAACAAGTTGAAGAATATGACCGGATCTCTGCTATTCTGGAGATGATCAATGAAGACCATAAAAAAAGATTTAAAAGACAGCCTAAACCGGTAGTGGCTAAACCTCATAAGGTAAGTGCAAATGTCAAAGATAAATCAAGCCAGGATCCTTCGCAATCTGATCAGCATTGGCTAAACGAATTCGAAAGGGTGGTCAGAAAATATGCCGGAAAACTGGATATGAACCTGAATTTGATCAGTGACGATCTTGCTTTAAGCGAACGTCAGCTTTTCAGGCGGGTAGATCGCATACTGGGCATAACGCCAAATAAGCTGGTGCGGATCATTCGTTTGCAGTTAGCCTGGGAGGCAATCGGGTCTGGCAAATACCGAACGATCACAGAAATAGCTAACATTGCGGGTTACAATTCCCGGGCGCATTTCAGTAAATTATTCAAAGAAATTTACGGTATTGAAGTTTCAGAACTTTTATAAAATGGACAAATGCACTTTAATTGATTAAAACCAAATTTATGGAACAGCTTTTGACTAATTGTTAAAAAAAAGGAACTAAAAATGTCTAAAAGAATTTTGGTTATCGACGACGATGAGGATATACTATCAATCATTGATATTATTTTCGGTGAAGAGGGATATGAACCTATTCTTTATAATACTGGCACTACCGCAGAAAATATTAAACTGCTTCATCCTGACCTGATCCTGCTGGATGTAAGAATAGCCGGATTTCATAAAACCGGGGCTCAAATTTGCACGGAAATTAAAGCGGAATTTGAGCTTTCTAATATCCCTGTTATTTTGATATCAGCCGAAGAGGACATTGAAGCGCTATCTAATGGTTGCGGTGCCAATGGATTTGTAAATAAACCTTTTGACATTAACCATTTGCTGACAAAAGTGAAAGAATTCATAACTTAGTGGCCTAACTCAGCCGCGATGAACGAACAACCTGGTCAGCACAGTTCCTGGAAGAAAATCAACTTAGGTTCAGAAAAACTTAAATTATTTTTCATCAAGCACCTTGACCGTATTTATGCAGCAAAACTACACCTGGTATCTAAACTACCGGGATTACTCGAAGAAGTTCAATTCGCTGATTTGAAGAACGCGATCTGTGAAACGGTTGAAGACGTTGAAAAACAGATCGCCAGAATGCAGGTCATCTATACATTATTGGATGCCGATGTTTCCAAGGGCAGTATTCACGGGCTAACCGGCTTGATCGAAGATGCATTTGAAGCGATCAATGAACAAAACGGCGAACCTGAACTGCGTGACTTATCTATTATTTTTTACCTGCAAAACATAGAAAGCGTAGAAATGGCTTCCTTCCAAATCTTACAAATGGCAGCCGTGAAATTGAAAAACAAGCATATCAACCAGTTGCTGAAAGAAAATTACGATGAAGCGAAGGCCGACCGGACTTTACTCTTATTGATCTCTTCTAAATATATTACAAACTAGGTTCAGACTATCGCTAAACGTTTAAGTAGGGTTTGTTTCGGTGTCTCTTTTAATGAATTAACGACTAATGGATTTCTTAGCGCGATTTTTATAAAAAATCAAACAATTTGGTTGGTTTTGAGCTTAATACCGAATTCATAGATATTAGCCGATGCCCCCTTTTTACAAGCAAAAAAGATTTGTACAATTATTGCTCCGCAGAGAAGATATGTCTGCGATGAAAAATAATTACCTTTTTCCGCTATTAGGTCTTACGATCTGTACAGCAATTGTAGTGTTATGGAAACTTATTCCGGCAAATGATACGCAATCCTTCATGACGTGCCTTGCCGCGATAGGAATAATTTTTTCATTCTTTTTAGCCTTTAAACTGTCGGCAGTGGACCAACGCCGGCGAAAAGCTGAGTCACAAGCCAGATCAAGCGAAATTAAATTCAATAAGCTATACAATTCCGGTATGATCGGCTTGTGGATGACCGGGCTCGATGGGGAGGTCATACAGGCCAACGACGCATTCCTTAATATTATTGGCTATACCCGCGATGAGCTGGAGTCAGGTCTGATCAACTGGAAGAAGATTACCGCCCCGGAATACCAGGATGTCACTGAAGAAAGGTTGACACTGTTGCGGCAAACCGGATGGAGTCCTCCATATGAAAAAGAATTTATACGCAGTGACGGGCAAAGAGTCGCTGTGATGGTAGGTTCAGGTCTCATGGGTGATGATGCGAATGAAGGTATCATGGCTTATGCATTGGATACCAGCGGCACCAAGCGGGCACAGGAGGAAATGATGCGGATCTTTATGGAAGCCCCCGCCTGCATCGTAATTCGTAAAGGGCCGGAACTCAAAATTACCTTTATTAATGAAGCGGCAATCGCTCAAAACAAACTTGGGAGGTCCAATATTGAAGGACAGACTAACGCCGATTATTTCAAGAAGGCAGGAACCAATTTTAACGCGGGCATACTGCAAAAAGTTTATGAAACAGGCGAGCCTTTTAAGCAAAAAGCGTACCATCTCCGCTATGATCGTCATGGCGATGGCAACCCGATAGATGCCTGGTACGATATCGTGATGGAACCTACTCATAATGCCAAAGGAGAGATTGACGGTGTAGCCACTTATACATTTGATGTGTCTGATTTTGTGCGTGCCAACGAAGAACTTCAAACGAGCGAAGCAAAGTTCCGCTTTATTGCCGATGCCATTCCGCATAAAATGTGGACCTCCGGTGCCGACGGATCGGCAACTTATTATAACCAGGGTTGGTATGATTATACGGGTACGAGCAACCTGGATGAACTCCGTGAAAATGTCTGGAGTCTGATCCATCCCGATGACCTGGAGAATACCCGGAAACTTTGGGCTAATGCTATTGAAAAAGGGGAAGATGTCGAAATCGAACAAAGAATCCGCCAGTACGATGGGCAATATCTCTGGCATTTGAGCCGTGTTTGCGTTCACAAAAGTGATCATGGAGAATTGAAAATGTGGGTAGGTACGAGCACAAATATTCATGCGCAGAAAATGGCTCAGGAAAAGATCGCAGCCAGTGAAAGCCACTTCCGGACACTGGCCAACAGTAACAGCCTGTTAATCTGGCAAACCGATGAGAACGGAGAAACCATCTTCGTGAATGATACCTTTCGTGTCTATACCGGAATCACCAAAGAAAAGGCAAACATCAATGATTGGCTGAATAATATTCACCCGGATGACCGCGACGAGGCAATCACTGATTTTAGATCAGCAAACGAGACCAAACAACCTTACCAGTCAAAATATCGGTTCAAAGACACAAGAACGGGTGTATACCGTTGGATGCTGGACAATGCAAAGCCTGTTTTTAATCCTGAATTTAGCGGCTACATCGGCGCAATGACCGATATTCATGAGCAGGAACTCGGTAAGCTGGCTATCGACGAACTGACAAGAAAAAAAGATGAGTTTTTTACGATCGCCAGTCACGAATTGAAAACGCCGATCACAACGATGAAAGCGTCGCTGCAAATTTTGCAACGCATGGCCGAGCAAGAGCAGATCCCAAGCCAGACACTACCTTTTATCAGTAAAGCCAATAAGCAGGCGGTCCGCTTAACCGGTATCGTCAACGACTTGCTGGATATTAATAAAATACAATTTGGAAGGCTGGAGTTAAACAATTCCATGTATGTATTTAATGAATCGCTACAGGAATGCATAGATGAAATTACACTGCAATATCCCGACGCAATCATCAATGTACAGGATGACCTGCAATTAGTCGTTTGGGCTGACCGTGTAAGAATCGAGCAGGTGATTCTCAACCTGGTTATCAATGCACTTAAATATTCGCCGAAAGAGCAGTATGTCCAAATACTTTTAGAAAAAGAGGACACCTGCTTTAAATGTTCAATTACCGATAAGGGAATTGGCATCGCGTCTGAAAAGCAAGCTTATATTTTCGACCGCTTTTTCAGAGTCCATGATAATTCACAGCATTACGCCGGCCTTGGTATGGGCCTTTATATTTGCTCTGAGATCATTAAGCAACACCGGGGCGATCTCGGCGTGATCAGCGAAGAAGGCAAAGGCTCCACATTTTGGTTTACCCTGCCTGATTTTATAAAAGTGATCTAAACAATGCTAAGGAAATCATATAAACTTAACCAGCTTTTTCTTCCAGGAAAGCGATAAGGTTTTCCTCCAGTAATGTGGTGTTGTAATCTGAATTTGTTGCTATTACGGTTATTGTTAATTCATCGTCCGTAACTGTAATGTTCAGTGCCGGGCCTTCGATAACTTCGGGAAATAAAATATTAATTTCATCATACACATGCGCATAATCTATCGCCAGGTTGGAACCCAGCTTATCGTTGATGTAATCTGCGAAATCTGTTTTTAACAAGTCAAACAGCTTTTCTGCGCTGAGTGGCTGAACATTTTTGATAGTTGCCATAGGCTTACACAAGCGTTGGCAACTGAATAAGTTTCATGAGGTTTAAACTATATTTTTCAGCTGCTATGAATTAGTTCAGTTAGGGAGTTGCTCTGATCAACAATTTTAAGTCGTCTTTATAAACGGAGCCAATCTGCAGGAAACCGTACTTCTTCAGAATATGTTCCATCGCGCTCTTTCTGGTCGTTGCGAATACCGGTTGTTCCGGTAGAACGGGAATAAAAGCGTCTAAGAGCTTTTGACATAATTTATTCCCTTCATAACCCTTTCTTGTTGTAATGTACCCCAGTTCAAGGCAGCATTCCTGGCTGTTCTCTTCCGCCAGCGCATTTTTGAATACATTTTGTATATAGCCCTCCAGTGGTTTTTTTAAGCAACAAGTCCCTAGAACTTGGTCATTTGTGACTAACAGACCTATCAAGTGTGACCTATGTACGCCAACTTTCGCATAATTATAGCTAACCTGTCCGCCATCAACTATCAGGTCTATCAACTGGTTTTTGAAATTATCAGCTAATTTGAAAGGCGTTTCGATGGTAATTGATAAGTTCGGTATATCCATTTTGAATGCTGACAGATTTCATTTAAAAATAAACAAAAAAAGTATGGCTTGATCGTTCGGGAAGAGTTTAAGGAAATCAAAACTTGTCGCAAAAAAAAAGCCCATAAGGGCTTAGGATATATAATGAACTCTTTCGAGTGGTTATTTTCCAGGCGGGATAAGAGCCCGCACGCTTTAAAAGCACAAGGTCGGCAACCCTGCGTGTCTACCAATTCCACCACTGATTCGTAAGTTATAATTCAAAATTTGTGCCAATTGACTGATCGTTTGATATGAATTTTAATTTTTTTAATCCTGTTTGGTCCAAATTAAACGCGATGTGTCGTATCTAAGGGCTTTGGCATTAGCCAAATATTGCTGTTTGATTTGGAACGGCATTGTTTTTTCTCTTGATAAAAGCCACAAGTATTCGAGATTATTCCCGGCAATCAGGGCATATTTGTATTCGGGGTCTATAGCTATAACGTTGTATCCTGCATAGAATGGCCCAAAGAAAGAGACTTTTAAACGCCCTTCATTAGCTTCGCCTACCAGTTTAGCTTTGCCGATGCTCTCTTTCCATTTTCTTTTTTTGACATCAAAGCCTTTATTGTCAACGCGTATCGTCTTATCGTTTACTAATGAATAGGTCGCTGTTACGTGATCCAGGTTTTTCTCGAATTTAAAATCGAACCTTGCTATCTCATACCAGGTTCCAAGATATTTATCTTTTTGAAATGGCCTTACTGCTTTCGCACCTTTGGGTATTGAAACGCAGGAAGAAAAACTAATCGCTATGGCTGCAATGGCAGCGCCAGCCAATCCAATTGCGATATATTTTCTTTTGTTTCCCATATTTTGTTACCAAATCGTTTAAGGAACAATATAAGCTTGCCCATGTTTGATAAAGTGAAAACAAATTTCATCCATGCCCCGTCATCAAGATAAACAAGATTTGCCAACTAAAATCTGCCCGGTTTGCAACAGGCCATTCACTTGGCGTAAAAAATGGGAAAGAATATGGGCTGAGGTTAAATATTGCAGTGAACGTTGTCGCCGAGAACGAGCTTAATCAAAGTAATGCTACTTATCATTTCTTGATTTATACCTGCCTTACTAACTATTAGATCTTAATTCTGATAAGTTCTAGCTTTACTCCTTTAGTTACTCCATCAATAAATCCCTCACTTTCTTCCTTAGTTAAGTCCTGATTTGACAAGTAGTGCGAAATGCTGAAAAACGACCCTCAGGTCAGCGTGAGCGATAATAGTTTGGGTATAAAACGCAGGATGTTCCGCATATTTTCGAACGGTACATCCGGGTAGAAAGTAAGCCCAAGGCACATATCTCCGGTTTGGCATCGGACTTTATTTAAGCGCCGAAATCATTAAACAGTAAAAGTGTAAAATATAGTGGAAAGCGAACCTGAAATGGGCAGCACTTTTTATTATCATTACTAAATTATTCTTAGGTGACTTCCTTAGTCGCTAATTTCTAAATTTTATGCGGATCACCGAGTGGATTTTCTGCTTGTTTGTAAAGCGCTGCTTCATCTTCCGATAGTGTGGAGGGCGCATTTGGGCCTGGCACGGGTGTATTGGTACCGTCATTTAATGGCACAACCGTTACTTTGATTGCTTTTCTTATCCTTTTAACTTTATCCGGCTTTGTCATAACCATACAAGCAGTCAAAGACGGGATTGTTTCATTTTAATTACTTCGCCATTTCGACCCAGACAGGTGCATGTGTTTAAAAAAAAAGGGGCACCTGACATTAATTAGGATGTATATAACCTTAAAGTAGCCAATGTAACTCATGTTTGAATTTATATTTAAAAAATTGCCCAAATCGACTAATTAAATTCAAATTTTTGCTTTCTTATATTCTTTCAGAGTTTTAAGTTGAATTTTTTTGCAAATCCATGATTTAATTCCCATTACATAAATTCAAAAATTTGCCTTATTGAATAAATTAAACGCAAAAATTTGCTTTTTCATTAGCAAAGCATTATATTAGCATTAATATTTTGCATAAAGAAGGTCCGTTATGGATAAGAGTATCCCGCTGCATTTGCAGGAAATTATATATTCGTCAAGCGACAGCACCATCAGTCGGAATATCAGTAAGCTTGAAAAACAAGGAACGCTGATAAAGATCGCGCCCAGGCTCTATACACCCATATTGAATGAACCACCTGAAGACGTGATTAGGAGAAATATTTTTCAGATACTCGGACATCAGTACCCTGGAATTTTATTGAGTCACCGTTCCGCACTGGAATATAAACCAACCGCCACGGGCGACCTTTTTCTAACCTACAATTACGCACGTAAGCAAAGTCTTCCCGGTATAACCCTGAATATTCTGGAAGGAGTAGCCCCAATCGAAGGAGATAATCAATTTACTAAAGATTTGTTTGTTTCACAGCTGGAACGGGCCGTATTGGAGAACTTACAGGAATCGAGGAAACCCGGTCCGCAGTCAAAAACGCTTATGCTGCCGGAGATCGAGGAAAAACTGGAGCAGGTCATCCGGGTAAAAGGTGAAAATGGTTTAAATGCTTTCCGTGACAAAGCCAGGGATATCGCCGACCAAACCGGCATGGGAAAAGAGTTTGAAAAGCTCAACAGGCTGATCAGTGCTTTATTAACTACCCGACCTTCCAAAGCGCTGACCTCACCGGTGGCAATCGCCCGCGCACAAGGACTTCCTTATGATCGATCAAGGGTCGAATTGCTGGAAAAGTTGTTTATTGCCCTGCAGGCGGAAGAGTTCCAGGTAATACCTGAATCGAATAACACCCTAAAGGCGTTTCGCAATTTCGCGTTTTACGAGGCTTATTTTTCTAATTATATTGAAGGAACCAAATTTGCAGTGGAGGAAGCCAGGGAAATCATCGCCTCAGGTAAACCAATGAAGGCCCGCGACGAAGATTCACATGATATTTTAGGAACGTACCGGATCGTCAGCAGCAAAACAGAAATGGAGCGGACGCCGGAAACAGCGGAAGAAATGCTGGAAATACTTCAATACCGCCATAAGATCCTGCTCAGCTCCCGGGAAGCAAAAAAACCAGGCGAGTTTAAAGATCAGAATAACCGTGCCGGGGATACTGATTTTGTCAATTACGATCTGGTCAGGGGGACATTGGTCAGGGCGTTTGACTACTATCGTGCCTTGCGCGACCCCTTTGCCAAGGCAGCCTATATGATGTTCCTGATCAGTGAAGTACATCCATTTAACGACGGCAATGGCCGGATCGCGAGAGTGATGATGAATGCAGAACTGGTTAAAGCCGGGCAGTCAAAAATTATTATCCCCAATGTGTTTCGTATCGATTATCTCGGTGCCCTGCGAAAACTTACCAGAAAAGGGGAACCCGAGGTCTATATCAGAATGCTGCTGCGCGCGCGCCAGTTTAGTGCAACTTTAAAGGGGGAAGATACGGATGTGATGCAGCAGGTGCTTACGGAAAGTAACGCCTTCAGCGAGAGTGAGGGCGATATATTAAAGATCATTAGTGAGTAGGTTTGCCTGTTTCCTTATGATCATCCTGCAGCTATTGCTGGGGAGTATCTTTCCGATATTGATTATTATAATTTTGCTACGTTCGATAATTATAATTTTACCACAAATTGTGCAAGCACAGCTTGCACAAATGAATCAATAGTTAATCTAATGCTTCCTCAATACTGCTGGATACCAATTCGTCGTCATACTCTTCGAGATAAGTCCGGGTCATTTCTTCCGTTTCGTGGCCCATCGCTTCCTGAATAATACTGATGTCCACTTTTTTGTGTTTCAGATTGGTTGCAAAGGAATGGCGGGCAACATAGGAGGTCACATGCCGGTCAATATTTTTAGCCTCCTTGATCACTTTAAGGTCTTCGTTCAGGTCTTTAAGACCGCTGTCAACCCTGGCATCGACCTTTGCAGCTGTATCATGTTCCGCATTCAATATCGGGAAAACATAGCCGCCAGTGCTTTGAATCGGGTAGTTCCTGAAAATATCTAAAATAGCTTTCGCTTTGGAATGCATCTTAAAATCATAATACCTTCCGTTCTTGCTTCTTTTATAACTCAGGATATCGCCATTGAAATTTTTCTCTTTTAGCTTCACTATATCATTGTAATTGATGCCCCGGCAGTAATAGCTGAATAGGAAAATTTGCTGATTCCTATATACCCGGGACGTATAATCAGCGTCATAACTTTCGATCAGTTTCATATCAGCGGCAGAAATAGCTCGCTTACTCGTCTTATATTTTTTATAGGGTTTGAACTTGATAATTTTTGATGGGTGGTGATCTTTAGGACACATCCCTTCTTTAATTGCAATATTCCAAACACGATAAAAAGTACGCAAGTAGGCACTCATGGTGGTTGGCTTTAATTCCAGCTCATTAAGATGATCTTCCATAAGCCTGAAATCGGCTTTGTTAAAACTTACAAAGGACCTATCTTTTTCACCGAAAACTTTTTTCAGAACATATTCCCTGTTATTATGAAAAGTATCAGCATACCCAATTTTATCTGCTGCCCTCAATTCTGCTTCGATATGTTCGGATAATGCATAGATCTTAGCAGCTACTACCGGCTTATCGTATTTCTTTACTCTTGATATTAATTCTGACAACGAGATATATTCATGACCATTTTTTTTCATGAGCTTAATTTCGAAATCTACCTCATCTAAAAAGTCTTCGATTTTGCGGGTGATCGCCCGGTAATCGGGGCTTCCGGGTACAGGCACTCCGGCTACTTCATCCCAGTTCTCTAATGAGCATGAATGGCCTACGTTAAAGTACTTTTGTTCTTTATGAAGGGTCAGTCTGATCCGTATCTCATACTCCCCGTTAACTGGCTGCTTGTAGGTCCAAAGAACTACTTTTTTTAATATCTCCATCACTTTTCTATGTTTCTAAGTATAATAGGTAATACTAAAAGTGCCCTTTTAGGTAATACTTAGGTAATACTAAAGTCGGAAAAATAGCTCAAATTATGAAGTGATTTGAAAAATAAATTTTTGTAAATATCTGATTATGAATTATTTGAACAAATTTGAATACTATTGAATTTAGCAAAATTCGTTATGGCATGCAAGAGGTCATCGGTTCGACTCCGATATTCTCCACGCTTGATAAAAGCCACTTACAGATGATGTGAGTGGCTTTTTTATTTTTGCACGCTGAGTAAGACGCAAAAAAGCTTACTGCCTTGCAGCCGGCAGGCGCCATTTAAACCTTACAGCCAACATGCGGATAGCGCAGATTAATAAAATAGCGATACTTTCGGCTATTTGTTCGGGGATAATTTTTATCGTTAGGCAGTAAACGGTACCGCCTATAATGCACACGGTAGCATAGATCTCTTTATCCTTACGGAACAGGTCGGGTATATTATTCAGCAGCATATCGCGCAGTACACCGCCAAAGCAGCCGGTAATAGTCCCCAGTGCTACGCAGATGCCGGGGTTTAAACCGATAGCTAATCCTTTTTGAATCCCGATCACAGTAAACAAACCTAAGCCTACCGTATCAAACAAAAAAAGGGCTACTTTAAAATTTTTCACATACCGGCCGAAGGTGATGCAGATAATCCCGGTCCCAAGGATAATAAGCGGCGTGGTCATATCCCGCATCCAGGTTACGGGCGTATTGCCAATCAACACATCGCGAATGGTACCGCCGCCAATGGCCGTTACAAAGCCCAGACTAAGCACGCCAAACCAATCCAGCCGCTTTTGCATAGCCGAGAACGCGCCGGATATAGTGAAAGCCACTGTACCTAATACCTCGATGATAAATAAAAACGACAATTGGTTGGAGATTGGTTAGGCGTAAAATTAGGGATTAATTTGATGAATAGCGGCCTAATTAACATCGTCAATTTAGAGACTTATTGCCATTCCCTCCCAGGGGAGGGGTGTGTCGGGAAGTGCGGTTGCAGGGAGGGGTTAGTTCGCTATACATCTCGGTTAAACCCCTCCCTGCAACTACACAAGGCTATCGCGCCCCTCCCCAGGGAGGGAAGGGACATGCGGCTCTATAAAATCTTTTATTTCAGGCCTTCCTTCAATTTCCCATTCAAATCATTAACCGCTTTCTGCGCTTTAACGATGCTACTGTTCAAACCCGCGGTAACGCCGCTTACGTTAATGTCCGTCATTTTGCCGATAGCATCGGTGTACCATTTAGTCCAAACGTCTAATTTGTGCTTTTCATCATCAGCCGGGGTGCCGGCTTTTACGGCTGTTAAGCCTAATTGATATTCAACCTGTAAGCGGTCGGTGGCATTCTTTTGCAGCTCCTCGATAAGCGCGGTGGTGGTAACCGGCGTAGCGGCCGTTAAGGTGTAAGCAGTAGCCAGTCCGCTGATGCCTACGTTTTTCATCTCCTGGGGCGATACCATATCCAGTCTGTCGGCATCGGTATGATAAAATACATCGGTAAAGTGCCACATCAACAAGCCTGGAATTTTAGCTTGCAGAAAGGGGGTGTGATCGCTGCCACCCTCAAACGGGTTACTTTTCACTACCCAACCGTTGCTTTTGCCCTGCTGCATGCAACGGTTCAGCACCAGATCATTAAAATAATGCGGAAACATATCTGACTCCTGCAACGGACGACCGCCCCATTCGGTATGATGATCTTCGCCGCGTGTCCAGATGGCCGATGGGTCGGGCATTTTCTCGATCAGGAAGGTGCCACCTGTTTTAGTGACATCTTCGCCCACCATATCCAGGCTCATTCCCCATTTAATGCCTTTAGCGCGAACAGAATCTTCTTTGATGTATCTATCGGTCGAGCGAATCTCATCGCCCCACAAAAAGGTTATGGTGCGTTTAGGCGCAAATTTCTTTTGCTTGATGAGTTCGGCAGTTACGCGCGCCATTTCGGCCAGGGTACCTACGCCGGTGGCATTATCGTTAGCGCCGGGTTCCTGTACGTGCGCGCTGAAAACAAAGCGTTCATCGGGTTTAACCGAACCACGGGCGTTGGCCACAATAGTCAGTTCTTTAGCTTTGTATATTTTTGAGTTTACTTCCACGTGTACTTTCACGGGGCCTTTGGCCAAAGCTGCTTTCAGTTTTTCTTTTGCCGCGTAGGATAATACAATGCCGAATTTGGTACTGGTTGAATCCTGGTTACCGATGCTGGTGAACTGGATAGAGTTAACATGCTGCTCGGGTTTGGTATAGGCCGGCATACTGTAGCCCATAGCGCCTAAGGCGCCGTTTTTTATAGCAAATGAGTAGTACTGCCCTACCGATCCATCGCCGAAAACTATTTTACCGGCTAAGGTTTTTGGGTCTATGGTGCTCATGTTTGCGCGGTTAACGGCAATTACCTCTGCGGTAACGCCACCCGCCGGTGTACTGCCCGAATACATGGCCAGCATGTTACGGTTGGTAGCAAAAGCGAGTAATGGTTGCTGCTCACCTTCGATGGTCACTACGGCATTTACCGGCTCCCAGGTTGGGCGGGCCATATCGCGACTTTCCACGCGGTAGGTTAGCGGACCATCGGCTTCGCCTTTTACTTCTTTTTTATAACCTGCCTTTTGCAAAGTTTTTTCAACCTCGTAGATACTCTCGGTAAAACCCGAATTACCGGGGACACGCCAGCGTTTTTCTACAAAGGCTGTGGTTTTATAGGCGTTGGCTTCCACAAATTCTTTCCGCAGCAGCGGATAATAAGCATCTATAGTGGCTGATTTTTTTTGAGCGAAGGATGCGCCTGCCGATAATACGAGCGCGATAAATAAGGTAGATCTGATCATGTTGCTATATGTAGCAACAAAATAAGCATAATTTGTTGAAAAACGGGACCGCTGTTATAGGATTACTACCGATTTTCCAGCGGCACCTCCGCCATCATACAACGCGCGCTGCCACCACCGTTAGTCTCGATAGTCGGGATCGGGGCATGGATAATGGTGTTGAACGATTCCAGTTTGGCAATCTGTTCTGCCGATAGAGAATCATAAGCCTGGCTCGACATCACCAAAAATTGCTCTCCGCTTTGGCTTTGCACCTGTAGCATATTGCCTGCAAAATGATTCATCTGCTCCTGACTGATCGGGATTATTTCCTTGCCCGATTGTTCAATCGCTGAAACTACTTTCTGCCTATCGCCGGCAACTATACAATCCAGGTTAATTACAACATATTCGTCGGCCACGCACATCATCACATTGGTATGATAGATGGGCATACCTGTAGCATCTACAGCAGTAAAGGTGATGGGAGTATATCCCATCCGCTTGCAAAATTTATCCAGTAAAATTTCATCTGTACGCGGCGAAAGGCAGGCGTAGGCCAGTTTGTTTACCCTATCCAACACAATGCTGCCAGTACCTTCCAAAAACAGATCGTGCTGCTCATAACTCGTAAAATCTATGGCCTGGTTAATTTTAAATTTACTGTCGATAGCCGATAAAACGTGGGCTTTACGTTCCTGTCGTCGGTTATCGGCAAACATGGGGTAAAGCACAATCGAACCACCCTCGTGAAACGAGATCCAGTTATTCGGGAAAATACTGTCCGGCGTATGTGGCTCATCTGTATCCTGAATCACCAAAACAGCTATATCATGTCTGCGCAGTTCGGCAACAAAGCCATCAAACTCTTCTACAGCTTTTTGGGCCACCTGTTGCTGGTCGTTATCCTGTTGCTGAAAAGCATTATTTACGGCAGTTTGCGCGTTATAAACAAAACGGGCCGGGCGGATCATTAATAGCGTCATCGGGAATTGGTCTTAATCTCTTAACAAAGGCATACTCATACAATGGAAACCACCACGGGCCCGCGAAAGTTCGCCCGATGGCATCAGGATCAGGGTGTCTTTAATATCACCGGCTTTAACCTTGCCTGCCTCCAGATCGGCAATCAAAGCTTTGCCATCAACAACGGCAAATCCGGCGTTTCTAAATGCTTCGGATGTTTTATCGTTACGGTCATAACCCAACACCACACCTTCATTTAGGGCCAGCACATTGCAGCTGTCGGTCCACTGTTCGCGGATATCGAAAGGGAAAGCGCCATTGCCCGAGAAGATGAATTTAACTTCGGCAGCATTGCAACCCAGGTCTTCTACACTGATGGATGTGAGCAAATCTTCCAAACTTTTAAAATGCCTTGGATTTGCATCGTTTTTACTGAACTGGACAATATCCAGGTTCTCATCATTACGGGTTTTAATGTGCAAGGCGGCATCAATATCATCGGTTTTTAAGCCGTTAACGCGAGCGTTGGCAAACAGGCCCAGCATTACCCATACGTTTTTTTTAACTTGGGTAAAAACGGTATCGATATGCATGTAATCGCGCTTATCCGGGATTTGGATCACTGTTACTTTCGATACTACATTACGGCTGAACAGCAACCTAACCGCTCTTGCCGCTGCATCGCGCGAGGTACGTTCGCTTACGCCGATGAGCACATGATCTTTACTCACCACCATTACATCACCACCTTCTAAAGTTACCCTTGGGGTGCCTTTTTGCTCGGGAAGCAAAAAGTGATGCTGCGGTTCTGAAAGCTCTAAAATATGATCGCGATAGCCAGCAAACACCGGGTGGTGGTGGAAGATGAATTTGGCAATCAACGCTTCACGCTTGCGGGCTTCTTTTTTTGGCTTGTTAAGTAAAATGAAATCGTTAATAACGATGCCAATATCCCGGGTAAAAATAAAATTAGGGATGGGCGAAAAAATCAACCGGCCGGTATCATCCGTACCGCAGATGAAGGTCTGCGCCAGGGATTTAGCCGAGTAAGCCATTAAAGCCTGCTGAAGTTCGAAACTAACGGTTTCTATTGCGCAAACCGCGGCTACAAGCTGTAGTTTAATTTCAGGAATAGCCAGGATATCTATCAGCAAAGCCTGCAGTTCAACTACCGCTTCTGAGTTATGGAAACCCGCGTGACCGGGTTTATAAAAATCGCGTTTATTATCAACGTGGTCAACTTCATTTAGCTTTCCGCTGATCTTATCTTCATCTAAAAAATAGAGCAATAATTTAAGATAATGATCATACTCATCTTTACGCAGGGTTTCCAGGTGAATGATATCCTCAAAAAGCCAATCCTGTGCTTTTGAGGGCACCACTTTGCCCAAACCTGCATCGGGACTATGGATCAATACCTTCCTTAATCTGCCGGTTTCTGATGATACGTTGATCTTGCCTGCGTAAATGCTCATAAATGCGCTAACGGAATTTTACATAAAACCCGGGCATGCCGCTTAGGTTTTAATATTCGCGCTGCGATGACGAAGTTAGGGTAATTTATGCTTTAAAAACGGCAATGATTTTAAACTTTATTTCACCACATCAAAAGTAAAAACACTGCTACCCGCCTGGCCAATATAAGTTAAGCCTTGCAGTACGCCAATGTATTTGCCCGGTTTATCTGATGTATAGAAACTAACCTGCGCCTTACCATCGGTGCCTGTATTTACATCCGGTGCCCAGTAAAGCAGGTTGCGGAAATCAGGGATCCGGCTTCTAACCTGTGTATCGCTATCATAAACCGGCGAGTAAAACTGACGCTGTAATTGCAGGCCTTCATAATCCAATACTATGGCTTTAGGGTCAAGTTTCATGCCGCCAAAATCGGTTTTATAGCTGCTGAGAGCTACCATGCCGTTAGCCTTTATCGGTCCCCAGTAGTATTTCTGATTAACTACATCCAGCCTTTCAATTTTCAATGGATCGACAGTAAACAATTTGTCCAGATCAAAAACAGGGACGCCATCCAATAGCATCAGCGGATCGCCATCGCCGTCGTTATTAATATGGGTGGCATTCGGGTCCAGCATTTTAATGTGGAAGTGTTTACCCTGTTTAGCTACGTTGGCATTTTTTACATACTCGCGAAATACCTCTTCAACGGTGATGTAACGCACATAGTTATCCAGTTTAAACCGTTGATAATAGTCGTTATAAAAAGTGGTACTATCTGCCGGGTTAAACTGATACATGCGCTCGGGCTTGTACAGGTTTTGCACCTGCATACCTACGCTGTTATTTTGCAGCAGCGCCGTGGTTGATTTATTCAGGTAAAAAGGTGGCAACTTGCTTGCTGAAAACTCTTCAGAAAAAGGACTGGTGATGGTAATACGGTAAGTATTGGTATCCAATTTAGGGTTGGTTTGTAATACCACTTCGTTGGCCCCATACATGTTGTTTGCATTAAACATCAGTCGGCCGCTATTGCCCGAATTGGCCCCATAAAGCTGTACTTTTTTACTGATAGGCGCCAGATAAACCACTGCATATCTTGCCGGGTTACCGTTGATATAGTTAACCTGTCCGTTAATTAAATGACCATTATACTCGGGTAGGAAACGGAACATTGGTTTTTCGCTGGTCAGCACATCGGCCCAGTTAAATAACGACCATCCTTGGCTAAGCAATAGGTTATCAAGCGCGGCATCGGTAGCCGGAGTTACGTTATTGAAGTAATAAGCCGGCGATTCGATGTGTCCTTTCAGTTCAGATGTCAGTGAAAAATAACTGGTAATATCCGCTTCGGGAATCCCGTTAAAATCATCGGCGCGATACACTGCAAAAGATAGATTGGCAGACACGGGTTGTTGCCCGGCTGTAGCACTTGATATACCGATACTTACTTTTTTACGCGTGCCATATTGCTGCTGTGCGGTGGCCTGTATATTCAACACCGACGGGCGTTTAAATATCAAACGTTCATTGATAGGGTGCTGATCGGCATCGAAAAGTGAAATATGATTTACGCCGCCGCCCAGCTTGTTTTTTTCTATCCGGAAGGTATAAGTGTGTGTAGCATCGCCCTGTAATGCCTGGGCAAGATTAACCAGCGCGCCCTGATGCACCAACAGGTAAAGGGCTTTGGCCGGATCAGCCGCCGCATCGCCGGTAATTTTAACGTTAAAGGCATCGCCCGCATCTGTCACCTGCATAACGTAGCCTTTGGTAGCCACGGCCGGTAACGGTTTGGTAATTACATTACGCCCAATTTTTACAATGGCTTTGTAGGTGGCATCTGCAGTAGGGGTGAAGAGGAAATGCCCCATCCCAAATTTCTCTGACTTAAAGCGTGCCACGGTATCGTTAGCCTGATTGACTATAGCACCATTAACATCTACTCCTTTACCATCGGTACTTACGGCTTTAAAACCTACGGTAGAAGCTACCCCGCTAACCAATGCCCCGCCCTCCGGGAAAAACTGTACGTCATAATCAACCGATGGTTGTTTTAACGGCTCATCTGGGCTTGTCAGCGAGTTTACTATGGTCAGTTGCTTTTCAAAATAAAGTTCGGCGCTAAAGTTTTTCATCCAGGCGGTATAGGCCCGTAATTTATAATGACCGTTTGGTAAGGTATTTGGGATGTAAAACGAGCCGCTACCCGCACCGTATTTAATAGCCAATTTACCCTGAAGCACGGGCGTATTGCTTTCGTTCAGCACATCTACGTAGGCTACTTTGCTCATATCCACCGGTACGTTGGTATTGGCATCAACGGTGTACACCTTAAACCAAATTAACTCACCGGCCAGGTAAAACTGTCGGTCGGTATGGGCAAAGATCTTTTCGCGGGGAATAGTTTGGGCATACTTATCAAATCCGGCTTTAATTGTGCCGACATTTTGCGCCAGTGCATTAGCCGACCATAAACCTGCGCCAATAAGCAACAACAATATCTTTTTATTGCAACGTAGTTTTTTCATAAATTATCTCCAAAATGGGGGGGCTGCTAATTTCCCCCGGGTTGTGCAATCTGCGCAAGGCGCAGATGTTTGTGTAATCCCGGTAACGTCACTGCCTGAATATATAATATCAACAATAAAGTTACCGGGCGTTGGATAACACTTTTTTGTACCTTTAAATTCAATAGGCTGCAAGCCACAGACTAATTCCGGCTTGTAAACAAAGCCGCGTACATCGGTTTTATCAATAAAAATCCTTTTGCGCTGCACCGTACCCACGCTTGCATAGCCAATAACCTGTTTAGATGGGTCGCTGACGCAATGGATGTTGCCGGTCATGTTAGCGGGTTGGGCATCAAAAATACTACCCAGGCTTTCGGTATTCTTTTTAAGATTAGTCCAAAACTCGTAAGCAGCTTTGGTTAACACATATTGCTTAACCAGTACGCTGTAGCGGACACTTATTTTCTCGGATGAGGCCGGGATAAAAATAACCGGCGCCTGGTACAATACGTCCTGTTCCAGCTTCACTGTTGATGCTAAAGCAATCGAACTCGATACGTCTTCGCGGAAGCAGGTATATAACGATTGTTGCCGGCCAATAGGTGGGTTACTGCCGGGGCCGTTATCGCATATCCCGGTATATGGAGAATCGTAAGCGGCATGGAATTGCCAGGCCTCTTCATATTCCCAACGGTAATAGCGGGTATTGTTGGCTGCATCATGCGCGTTAACATAAACAGTCAGGCCCTGATCGTTCGTTTTAAAGCCTACGCTATCAATAGGCGGCGATGGTTTCACCTGTTCATAATCTGATAAATAAACCTGTCCATCTGCCGTTTTAATACGCAGGCGGTAGTTACGCGCAGCATTCAAATTTAAAGGGGGAGCGATATATCTGCCGTTCACGGTTTCCTTTAGGGGATAAGATGTGTTTTGATCATCCTCTATAGTAACTGTAGCCTTAAACTCTGAGTTAGCAATGGCGTTGTTGGGATAATAAGTGTCGATTTTTCCGGTGCGGCTAAGCCTGATGATGGTTGAATCGGCGCCACTGTTAATCAGGCCTTCTACCACCAGTATTTTGGCATCAACGTTTACCACTTCGGGGCTGAACGGCTTTTTACAAGTAGTTAATAAAAAGCTTGTACCGCTAAGCAGCAGTAGTAAATATTTGATATGTTTAGCGTATTTGCTCATAGCTGTTACCAAAAAGATGGACGGGCCGTAGTGCCTCTTAAAGTACAATCGACACAATACCTGCCTGCCGATGAATAGCCTCTTATAGAGCCTCCGGTCCCGTAAATTGCATCGATAGGCTCGTTGATACTAAATTTAGGCACCAGCAAGCGGGTAACTAAATCGGCGCTGTCTTTAGTTGTCGGGTCTTTAAAAAAATAATTTTGTATCCCGCAGGCGTAAGGGCTAACGTATCTCCACGTTGTAGGCAACTGTTGTTTCTCTATAAAGATCCGTTTGGTTTGTACTGTACCTACGCTGATATAACCGACAACCGGAGCGTCAGGGGTAGTGATACAATGGATGTTACCAACAGGTGATGATGCCTGCTGATCGAATATGCTGCCCAGTTTTTCAGTATTGCGCTGTATGTTAGACCAAAACTCGTAAGCGGGCTTTGTTAAAGCATATTGTTTAACCAATATGCTGTATCGTGTATTGATCTTTTCCGACCCTGAGGGAATATCAACAATATGCTGATTGCTTACAATATCGTTAGTTAGCTTAACTGTTGATGAAAGGATAACGCTGCTTGATGCCTGGTTGCCAAAACAATCGTACACCTGCGCTGTGCGGGGAATAATTTTGGTGCCATCCGAAACAAAAAGGGATCTGTATTCGGAGTGAAAACTCCAGGTTTCTTCGTATTGCCAGCGGTAATAGGTGGTGCTGTTAGTGGCATCGTGCGTGTTGACGTTAATGCTAAGTGATGTAGCGCCAATGCTGTAACCTACACTATCAATTGGCGGCGCATTTTTTACCGCTTCCTCATCCGAAAGATAAACCTGCCCTTCAGATGTTTTAATCCGGAGCCGGTATTTCCGTGCATCGTTTAAATGCAATGTGGCTATGGCATATCTGCCATTGCCTATAGCGGTAAGCGGAATAACATCTTTCTGATTGTCCTCTATAGTTACCGTCGCGTTCAATACCGGGTTATTGGTTGTAAAATCGGTAAGGCTTACCGTGCGCGATAATTTGATAATGGTAGAATCTGCGCCGTTAATCCCTCCTTCAACTATCAGTACATTGGTACTAATTGCAGAAACTTCAGGCGTGTATAGTTTTTTACAGCCTGCCGCTGCAAAAATCGCAGCAATAGATAATATCGATATGTAGTAAAATTTTCTCATCTTAAAACCTGATATTATAATTAATAAAAGGTATAGCCGTAGCGAAAATAGACAGTTTGTAACCCTGTATAGTACCGCCCTGCTGGGTAAAGTAAGTCGAGTACGCATTTTGCCTGCCCGATAAATTGTACACGCCAAAGGTTACCGAGTTATGGAAACGCTGGGTTACTTTAGAATTTCCATCCATGGTGATAGATACGTCTGTACGGAAGTAATCAGGGATACGGTTGGCATTACGGTCGGCATAAAATACGCGCTCGGCACCTGCGTAGTAGTATTTAGCTACAGGCAAAGTAATTGGGCGGCCGGTGCTGTAAACCAGGTTCATAGCAAAGCTATAGCGGTGACTGATGTGATATGATCCGGTGAAGTTAAAGCTATGTGGCTTATCAAAATTAGCAGGATAATACTCTCCCTTGTTAACCGGCGATGCAACTGCCGGGTCATCCTGTTTCAGCATGGTGCGCGAATAGGTATAGCTCATTAAACCGGTAAGGATCCCCGCAGTTTTTCTAACCATAAATTCTACGCCGTAGGCTTTACCCTTGGTGCTGATTACATCCGTTTCGATATGATGATTTAAAAGCAGGGTAGCGCCGTCTTTATAATCCAGGTAATCTTTCAGGTGTTTATAGTAAACTTCTATCGATGTTTCGATAGTGTTTGATTTGAAATTGCGGTAGATGCCGAACGATGTCTGATCGCCGAATTGCGGTTTGATGTTTGGATCGCTCAACTGGTAAATATCCGTAGGCGAAACTGCCGTTGTATTTGATAACAGGTGGATATACTGCCTTAAAGTATTATAACTGGCTTTAACGGATAGGTTATCGCCTAACATATAACGGGCAGATACCCTTACCTCGGGGCCGCTGTAGGTTTTGATGTTTTTACCGCTGCCGTATTGTACGCTGTCGATAAAGGTATCGGCCCCTTTGGTTAGGTTAGGCGCGTAGTTGTTCACCGTGTGCGGGCCTAAAAAGTTGTATAACGAGTAGCGTACACCGGCGCTCAGTGTCAGTTTATCGGTGATATCATATTTATCGCCCACATACAAGGCGCTTTCTAAAGCCTGCTGTTTGGGTACAACATCAGGCCGAACCAGCGATGCTGCATTATTAGGCAAGTAGCTGCCCGGATGCAGTTGATAGTACACCGAGTTTAAGCCGAATGTAATCGTATGTTTATTAGTGGCGTAGTAATTAAAGTCAGTTTTAAAATTAGTTTGGCCAATATCAAAATTTACTTTAAAAGCATTGATAGGGTTATCCGGACTGGCAATACTATACTGATAATAATCGGTACCGGCTGATATTACGCTATATAGCTTGCTGTTAAAGCCGTGCTTCCATTTAATGTTAATATTGCGGTTGTTGTAGGCATAGCTGGTATCGCTATTCAGTTTAAAAGCATCTTTACTAAAATAGGTGTAGATGTACAGGTCGTTCTTCTCGTTAAAACGATGACTCAGGTCGAAATTCAAATCGTAGAAAGAGGCATTGCTATGTTTATATTCTTCCGGGAGTAAGCTCAACAGCCAATCTGAATAGGTGACCCGGCCGCCAAACAGGAACGATGTTTTCTCGTCTTTACCGATAGGCCCTTCTACACTTAGCCTGCTGGTTAATAAACCTATGCCTGCTGTACCGGTAAATTTCTTTTTATTTCCCTCGCGGTCGGTAACATCCAGTACCGAGGCCAGTCTGCCGCCAAACTTTTCGGGAATGGTGCTTTTGTACAGCTCCACATCTTTAACCACATCAGGATTAAAGGCCGAGAAGAAACCGAAAAAGTGAGCCGGATTATAAATAGTAGATCCGTTAAGTAAGATTAGGTTTTGATCGGCAGCCCCGCCGCGCACGTTAAAGCCGGTAGTAGCCTCGCCAACGGTTTGTACACCCGGCATCATGGTTACGGCCCGTAAAATATCCGTCTCGCCAAATACCGCCGGGATTTCGCGCATGGTTTTAATATCCATTTTTACAATACCCAGTTGGGTTGACCGTACGTTGGCCACCTTATCTGCCGAGATTTCAACCTCGCGCAGTTTTTGTACTTCCTCCAACAAATCGACATTGAACTTGCCATCGGTATACAAAATAAATTTACGATGGGTATCCAGGCTGCCGATAGCACGGATCAGCAAGGAATGCTCGCCTTTAGGCAATTTCAGCGTATAGTAACCAAAGCGGTCGGTAGCAACACCTGTTTTAGTATCGGTAACATATATGGTTGCGCCAACAATAGGCTCGCCGTTCTTAGCCTCGCGAATGTAGCCCGACATGGTAGCGTTACCCTTGCCAATTACGCTGCTGCGGGTACCCACAATGTAAACCTTATTCTCATTGATGGATTGCTGTGCTTTTCCTGCCGCTGCATTGCTTACCGCAAAGGCCTGTTGCCCGCCTTTGGCCTGCCCTGGTGGGATCGGTTCAAAAATACCGGGTGCAAGGCTGGTTTGTAATGCGATCCCCCTGGTTAAAAATACATCGGTATTAACTATGGCGTATTGATAAGGTGTATTCTTGAATATCAAACCTACAACAGTACTGAAGGGCTGACGCTCAGTTTGTAAGGTTACCCTAAGGCTATCAAAAACTGCGGCGTCGTAATAAAAATGAAAAGCCGTTTTACTTTCCAGGTCGGAAACAATGGTAGCTATTCCCGCCTGTTGATAGTTTACGCTTACCGGTTGATTGATACCTGTTTGGCTAAAAGCTATTTTAGTAAATAACAAACCAAAAAATAAAAGTAAATATGGCCTCATAAATAAAAGCAGATCAGTTTGTTAAAAAGTATCGTAATAGCTTGCAAGTTGCACCATATCAGGTTCGGTAAACTTGATGCCGTGTTCGCTGATGAATTTTTTCAGCTCCCTATCATGCCCGGTAAGGATATTTACCATATCTCCGCGGCTGTTGATATCGTAATATTTACCGCCTTTTTTCAGGTAGTAACGTACGTGGTATTCGTATCTATCATCGGGGCTTTTAAATTCTTTAACGATATGCAGGCGTTTACTGTGTTTAGCCAGTACCTGCACTTTGCCGTTATAAAGCACATCGTAAAAACCGGTTGCCGGGGCGCCAACTACGGTACTGTCCAGCCGTATAAAATTATGGCCCAGCACGCTGAACGCTGATAGCTTTTTATTTTGTAAACTGAAGAGAGATTCGCCGTCGTTCCAGGCGGTAGCTACCATTTGGCGTTCAAGATCGTACAGTAAAGGGATATTGGTATAACTGTAACCGCCGTACACTACGCTGCCGGTGTTAGTGTGTACTACATCGTTAAAGTTGGCGTTTGTTTCGGGCAGGGATCTAAGCGCATAATATTCCGGGCCATTATACAGCATGGACTGATCGCCGATGGATTGCTCGAAAATGGTTACAGCCTTATTTTGCTTTAGCGGCGACCGTAACGTATCGGTATTTTGCGCAAAGCTTTTAAGCCCGAAGGCCGTAAAAAAGATGGGTATGTAAAATAGCTTTTTGATAGTTCAGGTAGTTAGTAGGCCTAAATTATTAGTTTTTAACTAATAAAACAATATAAATGTGGTGTTTTTAGCATATTTTAAATTTTTTATCCGATTAGTTATAATCCGCATTACTTGCGAACGCAATTAGGCATACGGGCTTAGTTATTGTATAACCTCAATCTCCCCTCAAAAATTTAGAGGGTATCATCCATTTTACAGAGCGCTTAACTTGTTATGCTAAAAAGAATTAGCATATTTAGCTAACCAATTATTGGCTCTTAGAGTTTTCGATATGATAGCTAAGAGCAAGCGACCAAACCCACCATGAAACAAAACGACAAAGACGGAATCTCGAGACGTAAATTTATACAGGCGGGCAGTATGATAGCCGCCGCGGCTGCCATCCCTGTTGCTACAAAAGCAGAGACTACTATTCCTGAAAATATAGATCCGGCGAAAGCCGTGGAAGACTACCTGCAATATATCGACCCTACTATCGGCAACATTGCGCCCCTGCTGAATACCAACCGCCCGGTAGTACATTTGCCCAACCAAATGGTGCGCACCCACCCACGCCGGCAGGATTACCTGGACGATCAGATCACGGGCTTCCCGCTGCTATCTCTAAATGTAATTACGCCACAATATATATTCTCATGCAGGCCTGCAAAGGGTACTTTGAGCGATGCGGACTGGAACGAGCGCCTGACATACGACCATGATATGGAAATTACCCGCCCATGGTTTTACGCCACTGCCTTAATTGATAAAGACATTCGTGTGGAAAACACGGTAGGCAAACAGGGCGGCATCTACCGGTTTAAATTCCCCAAAGGGGTTGAAAAACATATATTACTGACACATTGTTACGATAATGGCTTATACGATATTGCTGCAGATGGTAGCGTAACCGGTACCGAGTTTGTGATTGATAGCAATCATGCCCAAAAAGGTAAGGCCTACATGTACGGGCAATTTTCGGGCAAGCCTGTTGCAACAAAACTAAAAGGCGACAAGGACTGGGGCAAATATACCGTACAGGGTGCTTTGGCTACGCCAAAAATGATGGAAGGCGAAAAGCTGGCCCTGACTTACGCCAAAACGGATGTCGACACGCAGGAGTTTAGATTTGCAGTATCTTTCATCAGTCCTGAGCAGGCAAAGCAGAACTTTATAGACGAGCATTTAGGTAGCATTACTTTCGATCAGTTAGCAGCACAGGGTAAAGCGGTGTGGAATAAAGCTATTAGCCAGATTAAAGTAGAGGGCGGCACCATCGGCCAAAAACGCACCTTTTATACGGCCCTTTACCGCAGTTACGTGCGCATGGTGAATATTAACGAAGGTGGCAAATACTTCAGCGGTTACGATAACGCCGTGCATACCGATAAACGCGCCATGTACACCGACGATTATACCTGGGGCGATTACATTGCCCAGCACCCGCTGCGGGCGATACTGAATCCAGCGCAGGAGGGGGACATGCTGCAATCGTACGTGAACATGTACCAGCAAAGCGGCTGGATGCCGGAGTACCCTAAGGTATTCGGCGACCGGCCGGGAATGTTCGGTTTCTATTCGTCAGTAATGTTTCTGGATGCTTACCGGAAAGGGATCCGCAATTTTGATCTGGAGAAGGCATTGGAGGGCATGCTGAAGAACGCCGAGCAGGCCACCATGCTGGCATCAACCAACGGCCCTAAAGGTGCATTAGAGGATTTTTATTACGCCAAAGGTTATTACCCGGCTCTGCGCCTGGGTGAGGAAGAGAGCGACCCGTTTGCCAAAGCGCACCGCAGCGCCCGATCAGCAGTGGCAGTTACCATTGCAGCCAGTTATAACGATTGGGCGGTAAGCGAACTGGCTAAAGAATTAGGTAAAACCGAAACAGCTCAACGCTTTGCGCCCCGCGCCAAAAACTATAAAAACCTTTGGAGTGCCGATAAGACGATGTTTATGCCTAAGGATGATAAAGGCGAATGGGTACCTATCGATCCGAAAACGCAGGGCCAATCCTACTACAACGAGAACAATGGTTATACCTATAAATTTGGCGTAACGCATGATATTGAGGGCCTGATAGAACTGATGGGCGGCAAGGATAAATTTGAGCACGAGCTCGATCAACTTTTCCGCGAAGGCTTGGGTACCAGTCGCGCGGCGTTTTTGAATAAGTTTCCGGATATGACGGCACTCATCGGGCAGTTTAGTATGGGGAACCAATGCTCGTTCCAAATTCCGTATTTCTTTAATTACACCAATTCGCCCTGGAAAACGCAGAAATGGACCCGCTATATTTTAGATGTATTTTTTACCGACACCGTGCAAGGCGTAACCGGCGATGAAGACGGCGGGTCGTTATCATCGTGGGTTGTATTCACTGCCATTGGATTTTTCCCGGTGAAACCCGGCTTGCCGATGTACACCATTACCAGCCCCGTATTCAGTAAAGTAAGCATCGATCTGCCGAATGGCAAAACGTTTACTCTTGTAGCTAAAGGTAGTTCAAAAACTAAAAAGTATATTCAATCGGCAAGTATTAACGGTCGTAAACTGGACAAACTTTGGTCCTCGCACCAGGATTTGGTTAATGGTGGGACGCTGGTTTTAGAGATGGTGGAGATGCCATTGAAGGGTTAAGGAAATGATGATAGATTATTGCCCGATTAAATGATACGGATCCTTTTTATAGCGGTTGTTTTGCTGTGCATTAATATTAATGTCCCGGCAAATGCTCAACGCAGGCCATCTATCAGCAAAATACTTTACGGGGAAACCGAAGGGAGTAAGATCTATCAATACATCTTAACCAACAGCCGGGGTATGATAGTGAAGGTGATTAATTACGGCGGCACCATCACCGATATTTTAACACCCGACCGCAACCGCAAACTCGGCAACGTTGTGCTGGGTTTCGATTCGCTTAAAAATTATATCAGTAAAGATAATGCACGCATGGGCGCTATCCGCGGTCGGGTAACCAACAGAGTGGCCAACAGCAAATTCACGCTCGATGGCAGCGAATATGCCGTAACGTTAAGCAAAAACGGAGAAGCCTGGGGTTTTAACAAAAGAATTTGGGATATTAAAGAACTCCCGGGTAAGGATAGCGTCGCGCTTAGGTTGACTTATTTAAGCAAAGACGGTGAAGATGGTTACCCCGGGAATTTAAACCTACAGGTAACCTATACCCTGACCAACGATAATGCATTAAAAATTCGTTACTCTGCAACTACCGATAGGGCAACGCCGCTGGTGATCACCAGTCATTCGTACTTCAACCTTTCGGGTAACACTGGTAAAGATATTTTAAGTACGGAATTGGTGATCAACGCTGATCAGTATTTAGAAGTCGACAAGAATGGCCTGCCAACTGGACATTTGCTCGATGTAAAAAACACAGCGTTTGATTTTACCACCCCGCACAAAATCGGCGAGCGTATCAATGACGACGAATTACTGGTCAGGAACAAAGGGTACGATGTGACGTATGCTTTTGGCAATAATGGCAAGCTGAATCTGATCGGCACGGCGTACGAACCGACAAGTGGTCGCACCATGCAAATTTACACCACCGAACCTGGCATGATATTTTATACGGGCAACGCTTTAAACGACAAGGTGAAAGGCAAAGGCGGGATACCATTTGCCCAACACGCAGCCTTTTGCGCCGAAACGCAGCACTATCCAAACTCGGTAAATCAATCAAATTTCCCCAATACGATACTAAAGCCCGAGGACAAGTTCAGTTCGGAGACTATTTATAAGTTTGGGGTGAGGAATCCTTAACTTCAGCTTGAAACTCGCGCCACTAATTGGCGCGAGTTTGGAATCAACAATATCGGCCTATCCCTTCTTCTCTTCAAACTTATCTGCCGTCAACATTATGGTTACCCCGGGGCGTTCTTCGGCCTGGTAGGTTAGGGTAATTTTACCATCCACGCCTGTTATGGTTATACTGCCGTGTTGTTCGTTACCTGAGTCGTCTTTAAGCAGAACTTTAAAGGCTGTTTTGCCAACCTTAAATGGAGTTTTCCACTCGCAGGTTTTCGACGAGATCTCGCCACTCATGGTATGGGCATCTTCGCTGGGGATGATGGTAATATATGATTTGGTGATGGTGATATCCGTCTGCTCATCTTTAGTATGGGTAATGTTGCCTTTATCATCTAAAAAATTGGTTTTTGACGATTTAAGGATTACGATCTGATCGCATTGCGCGTAACTTGACACGCTGGCTGCTACCATTAGCAGTACGAAAGCGATTTTTAAGATTGTTGATTTCATATCTTTTGATTTTTAATTTCTCAAAAATAAACATTACATGGTATTATGCAATACAAAGTACTATAAAAATCAAATTTTATTTTTTGTTTGATGAATCGGCCAAGAATATTATCCTAAACGCAGCCTTGATTTGTCGCAGATACAACCCGTGGGCAAACCAGTTGGTCATTGGTCGGGGCCTCAGTATCTTCGACGGACGATTTGATTTTAAACCTGATAGATTCTACCGCCTGCAAAAACGGGATGATCTTCAGCCATTACGAGCCGAAAAGATAATTGAATCACCATTATAAAAACAAAAAACCGGCTGCAATGCAACCGGTTTTTGAGTTTAAGTTATATTAGGGTTGGTATTATTTAAATAGCCTGAACTCGTTAGTCTGCATGGCGGCATCGCCCCAGTTTGCACTGATTGACCAGCGGTATTTTAAAAACGGCTTGGGGTTGGCAATGCCATAGTAAAACAGTTGTTTAAACCACTGGATATCCGTGGTGGCACCCAGGGCGGTCATCTGATCATAAAAGTTTTTGGTCATTACGCGGGTGTCCAAAATCTCCCAATTCACGCCATCGTTTGAACCTTGTACCGTCCAGGCTTTTGGATCACGGGTCGGCAAATCGCTTGAATTTCCTACAGCGTACAACTTTGCAACCTGCGGCGTAGCATAATTTACAGTAATCAGCAAAGGATAGGTAAATATACGGCCATCTTTACCGCCCATGGTGTATTTAGTAGTTACATCACCATCCAGCAGTTTGGTTGAATTTTCGGCCGCAGCTAAATTATTCTCGGCCGATACGTTATAATCTACACGATCCTGGGTGATTTCTTTAACCAGGCCCTCGGTAGTGGCATTAGGAACCGTAACCTTCACTACAGACCCATTGACTGTTGTAACTGTGGCGGTAACCGGGTTAAAAGATCCCGGTATATAAGTCCTCACAGGGTTAGGCAAATCGCTGGTCACAGCCGGACTAACATCGCTAAACGTCCATAAGACGGATTTAATAACTGCCTTGGCCGTTACCCCGAATTTGATTTGATTGAGAACGCCGGTCTTCTCGGCTGTAATTTTAACCACGCTGTCAGGAACGATATTAATAACAACCATTTTCCGTGACGAGGTGCCTGTTTCAGAGAATGTTTTCAAATCAACCGTGTACTTGCCTGTAGCCCGGTAAATATGCGTAGGGTTAATTTCCGCAGTCAGCGTATCATCGCCAAACCGCCATTCTACCCGTTTAAATTTGGCCGAAAGGTTTTTGAAGGAGAATTTAAATGCATCGGCAGCGTCATTAGTAATCTCATAATCAGTGATTGGGTTAATCGTTACCGGGTCGGCTTGCGGTATTACGGCTGATTTTTTGCAGGCTATTACAGCAGCAATACAAAGTAGAAGAGCCACAGCTCCGGATAGTTTTTTTTGTGTGATGGTTTCGATAGATAGTTTTTTCATAGCTATTGGTTTTTCATAATTAGTGTTATAGAGCAATTAGGTGGCTTTGTCCCGGAAAAAAAGGCAATACAAATCCGTTCAGCGTTTTTAGGTGCTGTTAACCCGCAGGCATTATTGCCTTTGGATAGTTCCAGAAAATTTAGCAGAGTCGAATCAGCCGCGACCGCGGTTGTATGCTGTGTAATTTAAGATGAATTTTCATTTCGGTTTATTTGGTTTTATTGGTTAAAAAAGGCTTTTGGTTAATCTATATTACTGACTTACAAGCCATAAACCGAATGATGTGGAATAAAAATCTACGCAATCGTTACCAGTTTTTTACGCAATCGTTACCGGGATTTTACGCAATCGTTGCCGGAAAAATCAGAGTATATCAGGCGGTAGGGAATGGCTTGTATAGCCATTCCCTGGGATATGTTATAGGAATCGACAGAAGAATGAATAGAGCAGCAACCACTTGTGCTCTGCATCCTTTATGAATTATGGTATTACTTCACCAACTTAAATGCGGTTTTATTATCGCCTACCCATTTGTATTTGTGGATGGTAGTTTGCTGCAAACCGTCTTTAGTTTTTTGGTTATGCGAGATATAAAATAAACCATCGCCTAATGGGCATAAGCCGGTTGATCCCCATTTAAAATGCCAACCGTTTGCACCTGTTGCAGCATCGGCAGGCAGTAAGGAGAGGGTTTGCACGGTAGTTTGGCGATTGTCTACCGTCATCGCGCTTTTTATGGGAGTTTTATGTAAGTCTATCACAAACAGATCGTAATTGGGATACTGTTTTTTAGCGCCATGATAAACGGCAGCAAACAGGTTTCCTGTTGCATTATCATATGCCAGGTTTTGGATGCCGTAATTGGTACTGCCGGTTTTCACAAAGTATTTTTCTAATGGTTTGTCCGGCCCCGAATGATGCAAATGATCCTGAGACAGCGTTTGCGCGTATTTATTCCAATCAGAGGCATCGTACTTTAAAATCACTTGGTAATCGTTATCAACCCGGGCGGTATCGCCATAAACGCCATAAGCTATTTAAAGATATTTCTTATCCGGATTGACCGCACCTACGGCAGGAGCAAAGGCTTCGCCATCAATTCCTGAGCAGGCAAAGCGGTGTTGTTTAACACTATCGCCCACCTGTACTTTAGCCTCATAATCTTTCACCACTTCTGGCAGGTAAACAGTGCGGAGTATGTCTTCTTTTTCGGCATTCATATCGGGCCGGGTAATGCGGGCGCCGTCGAATATGGCAATGTAAAATCCGGTTTCGGTAGGCTTTTCGTTCAGTCCCAATTTGTTTTTGATGCCCTGACCAATGGCATCGTCTTTATATTCTAACGATCCGTAAATTTTGCCATCGTCTTCCTTAAAATCCAAATCGCCCAAGTGACCGACGAAGCCGGTTACGCTGCCGATGAGCTTACCCGACAGATCAGTTTTAACCAATCTATCTGTAAACGAAAAATAGATGTAGCCGTTTGCCTTATCTATTGCCATGCCTTGCATATGAAAGGCACCCTGTTTGCCCGAATAAATGGAATCGGGCAGGGCCATCGGCGTCTTGATGTTTTGTGAATTAGCGCTAACCGTTAGCAAAATAAGCACGGTAAATAATAACGATAACTTTTTTCATAGGTGCCCCGAAAGTAAGATAAATTCATTTGGCGGGAGTTAAACTGAAATTAATTTAATATGTTGCAGCAGTACTACTCAAACAAAACATGGCTTCGGGATTTTTTGCGATATTAGATGATATAGGCGCGTTAATGGATGATGTTGCGGTGACCACCAAAGTGGCATCGAGCAAAACTGCCGGCATATTAGGCGACGACCTCGCCGTAAACGCCGAAAAGGCTACGGGCTTCCTATCGTCGCGCGAGTTGCCGGTGCTTTGGGCCATTACTAAAGGCTCGCTGTTAAATAAGCTGATTATTATCCCCATCGCCTTATTACTGAACATCTTTTTCCCCATAGCTATAAAAGCGTCTTTGATTTTAGGCGGCGTCTACCTGGCTTACGAAGGGGTTGAAAAGGTCATCGAATACCTTTTTCACCGCACAAAGCCCGGTCACGAAGTAATTAAGGAAGACAGTAAAGATGATGGCGCCGAAAAGGCAAAAATCAAATCTGCCATTACTACGGATTTTATCCTCTCGGTCGAGATTGTGATTATAGCGCTGGGCAGTGTATTAGATCAAACCCTGCTCATCCAAATTGTAACCGTTACCCTTGTCGGCTTTTTGGCTACCGTTGGCGTTTACGGCATAGTTGCCCTGATTGTCCGTATGGATGATACCGGTTATAAACTCATTAAACTGGCCAATAACAAAGGCTTTTTAGCCAAGCTTGGATTGCTGCTGGTAAAATCGCTGCCAATAATTATAAAAGCCTTGGCAGTTATTGGCACGTTGGCGCTGATTCTGGTATCGGGCGGGATCTTCATCCATAATATCGAATACCTGCACCATTCGGTTCCAGCGGTTCCTTCCATCATCAAAGAATTTGCCATGGGATTAATTGTTGGGCTGATAGCGGTAGCTGTAATGACAGGCGGAAAAAAAATGCTTACTTTGCTTAAGAAGTAAGTCCTTTCACCTCCTGAGAGTTCGAGTCTCTCTTCGGGCATCAAAAAATAATTTCACTTTATTTTCAAATAATTTTACTGCGCAAATACACTGCGCAGTGCCTCTATTTCTTTGTATCAACATTAAGAAAAAAGGAGGTTCACAATGAAATTCAACCTGTTAAGCAAATTAAAAAATCAGACGGTTAACCATGCAGCCGAGACAGCCTACAAGCTATCGCCAGAAATGGAGCTGTATACCGCAGTGGTAACCTGGAGCTTAAACGATTCCTTTTACGAGAAAGACAGCGAGCGTTTAGCGCGCCTGCAAAAATTGATCATAGCGTGCAACCCTGTGTTTGTGGGTAAACTGGCCGTATATGCCCGCACTAAAATGTATATGCGTTCGGTACCGTTGGTATTGGTTACCGAATTGGCTAAGCAGCACTCGGGCGACGGTTTGGTTGCCCGGGTTACCGACGGCGTAATTGGTCGTGCTGACGAGATTACCGAGTTATTGGCCTGCTACGAGTTACTGAACGAGCGTACCGGCACTAAAAAGCTAAACCGCCTAAGCAAGCAATTGCAAAAAGGTTTATCAACCGCGTTTAACCGCTTTGATGAGTACCAGTTTGGCAAATACAACCGCGATGGCGCAATAAAACTGCGCGATGCCTTGTTTCTGGTTCACCCTAAGGCAAAGGATGAGTTGCAACAAGTACTGTTCAACAAAATAGTGAACGGCACCCTGCAAACACCTTACACCTGGGAAATTGAGCTCTCGGCATTAGGTCAGCTTAATTTTGATAGCGACGAAGCTAAGGCAATGGCCTTCCGCGCTAAGTGGGAAGAACTGATAGACAGCGGTAAGCTGGGTTACATGGCCTTGCTGCGTAACCTTCGCAACATACAGGAAGCCGGCATAAGCTACGCTCACTTTCAAAAAGTATGTGCCCGTTTGGCTGATGCGGATGAGGTAGCAAAAGCGAAGCAGTTTCCGTTCCGTTACCTGGCCGCTTACCGCGAGTTGCTGGCTATGGAAACAGCATCGCCTATAAAAGGCCTGACTAAAAAGCTAAGCGCGATGTTGTCGGGCAATAAAGGTTACACCGGCGAACTGCTGGATGCTTTAGAAAAGGCCGTACAAGCAAGCGCAGTAAACATCAAAGGCTTTGACCATGAAATACGTGTGTTGTTAGCTTGCGACGTTTCGGGTTCGATGCAGACACCGGTATCAGCCAAGAGCAAGATACTGTTGTACGATGTGGGTTTGATGCTGGCCATGTTACTGCAATCGCGTTGTAAAAACGTGGAGGTAGGTATGTTTGGTGACACCCGGAAAACCATAACCGTACCGCGCAACAATATATTAGGTAACGTGCAGGAGTTTTATCGCCGCGAGGGCGAGGTGGGTTATGCCACCAATGGCTACCTGGTTATCCACGATCTGTTACAGCGTAAGGTAAAAATGGATAAAATATTCCTGTTTACCGACGGTCAGTTATGGAACAGCAACAATACCGCTGAGCATATCCAAACCTTATGGGTACGTTACAAGGCAGAGGTATCGCCAAAAGCCAAACTTTACCTGTTCGACCTAAAAGGCTACGGACAAGCGCCCTTACAGGTATTGCGTAACGATGTTTACCTGATAGCCGGCTGGAGCGATAAAGTTTTTGAGGTACTGGCTGCCTTAGAAAACGGAGAATCGGCTTTGGACGCGATCAATAACGTAGCGTTATAGCCCCCCGGCCCCCTAAAGGGGGAGTATAAATCATTTCCCCTTTAAGGGGTTAGGGGACTTAATAAGGATGCCGTAGAAACGGGTTACTTCGCACCATTGGAGGGGGTGGGCAGTGTGGCGCAAGTTATGCTGTGGGTTCGAGTCCCAAAAGCGGTCCCCCATCCCGAGTTCGCCTGTTGCTCCTTATGCCCCCTAACCCCCTAAAGGGAGAACGAAGGGGTTTACAAAAACCAACTCCCCCTTTAGGGGGCTGGGGGGAATAAAGATGCCGTAGAGATGGGTTACTTCGTCCAAATTAGAAAGGCTGTGGTCAGTGCAGTGCAAACTGTATGGGGTTCAATTCCCCACAAATATCCCGGATCACTTGTCGCTCTTTATATTAAACAGCTAAGGTTAAAGCATAAAGGCGAAAGCTTTTTGCTTTAAGCCTCTAGCTTTCAGCAAAAGAAAAGAAGGTGTCGTAAACAAGTGTTACTTCGCAATTCCAAACTGCAACGCCGGTTCGAGTCCGGCCCCCCGATGGGGTAGTTTAGATGGTAGAACACAGAGACAAAGGCGCTTGTTAATTGTAACCCTTCTTTTTTTAAAGAAATTAAAAACCTAAAGAAGGTGTCGTAAATAGGTCTTACTTCGATCGGGATGCTGAGGTTGGTGGTTCGAATCCGCCCCCGTAAGGGTAGCTCAATTGGATAGAGCCCAGTGAGAATATCGACCTATTGCTTTTTACCCTTCTTTTTTAAAAAATTAGAAATAAAAGGTGCCGTAAACAAGTGTTACTTCGATTGTTAACCCCCGGGTCGTCGGTTCGAATCCGACCTTTTCGCCGGGAAAGGCAATTGTAGCTCAGATTGGTAGAGCAGGGGATGCCATAAGGTCAGAATCACTTTTTGTTTTTTGCCCTTTTTTAAATGAATTGAAATGAGCACAACATATCAACTTGAAAAATTACTATGGACGGATGCTGACTTTGAACAGATGAACTGGCACGACTGCCCAATTAAATCGATAGCCTTTAATGAATATCAGCTTTTGCTGGATATCGATTATATTTTTAAATGGGTATTGATGAAAAATAATAAGCACTATAAATTCTGGATATCGCCCTGTACGCTGGTGTTTGATAATGTGTATAATCTTGAATTAAATTCGGATGGGCCAACGTTGAATAGCGTAATACCGATTATTGATCGTATATCCCGTGAGAACCCTACTGTTCCAAGAAATGCAGAGTATATCGGCCGGGATACAGAATATGATTGGATCATTGAAACATTAATTGGCGAGATCGCATTTAGGTCAGTCGGCTATAAGCAGTACGTAAGACAACAACCTGTTTTAATTAGCAAGCAAGGATTAGATATAAACGCAAGGGGCGGAATTTCTTTCAGCACGATAAGCATGTCATCCTGATAGTAAAATCGAATTTAAAAATAAAGAAGATGCCGTAGGCCAGCGATACTTCGCCTGTCACGCAAAACCAAACGCTGGTTAATTAGTCGCTCTTCTTTTTAATAAATAATTGATACCTAAACCTTAAAAGGTGCCGTAAACTGGTGATACATCGGTATGACGTTCCCGTTGGGAAAGCTGCAGATTCAAGTTCTGCCTGCAAGTAATTGCAGTAGTCAAAATTTAAAAAAAGCTCACCGGTTGCTTTTTGCCCTTTTATTTAAAACCCTAATGAAAGATGCCGTAGGCGGGTGATACTTCGCTGGTTGAAAACATGTAGTAATACATGAATACAGGTTCGAATCCTGATACGCACTTGCCGGTTGTCGCTCTTTCATTTATATTTTGTAACCTTATAAATCTAAATTTATGACCGACACCATACTTCAAAAGCTGCTTGAACTGGAGCAGCAGGAAAATATAAAAATACTATACGCCTGCGAATCGGGCAGCCGGGCCTGGGGCTTTGCCTCGCCCGATAGTGATTTTGACGTACGCTTCATCTACGCCCGACCGGTAAACGATTACCTTGGCATAACAGAATTGCCAGATAACGTAGGCTTACCGGTTAACGAGGTATTAGATATAGGTGGCTGGGATATCAAGAAGGCGTTAAAACTCTTCCTGAAATCGAACAGTACGCTGTATGAGTGGTTGCAATCGCCTATAGTATACCGGGAAGATTTTGCTTTCGCCGATGATCTGCGTAAGCTGATGTCTTCCTATTTTTCGATGCGGGCAGGGGCTAACCATTATCTTTCTATGGCACACAACACACTTCGTGATGATTTGCAAGCCGAACAGGTGAAGCTTAAACGCTACTTTTACGCACTTAGACCAGCGTTGGCTTGTTTATGGATAGTTGAAAAACAAACCGTACCGCCTATGGAATTTGCATCCCTGCGGGCTATAATAACTGTTGATGAGGTGCAAGCCGCCATAGATGAACTGTTGGAACGGAAAAAGGCAGCTGATGAAAAGGCTTTGATAGCACCCGTTCCATCACTCAATCAATGGTTGGCTGATACGTTAAGTTTTTGTAAGGACAGGATACCGATGCTTGCGTCCGAAAAGAAATATCCTGATGAGTTAAACAATGTTTTCAGATTATACATCCAGGCATGACTTACGGCGAACTGAAACAGCGAAAAGACTTAATCCTGCTGGATTGTATTAGCGGCAGCATGGCTTATAATCTGAATGTAGTAGGCTCTGATGTAGACAAGAAAGGGATATTTATTATGCCGCAAAAGCAGTTGTACGGATTTGAGCATCAGGCGCAGATTGCCAATACAACTAACGATGAGGTTTACTTTGAGATAAGTCGTTTCCTGGAACTGTTGACTAAAAACAATCCGAATATACTGGAGCTGTTAAGCACCCCGGAAGAACATGTCCTGTTTCGTCACACCTTAATGGATCTCATTAAACCGGAGGATTTTTTGTCGAAGCTGTGCCTGGATACTTTTGCCGGATACGCACAAACTCAAATAAAAAAAGCACAGGGACTAAATAAAAAGATTAACAAACCCTTAGGCGCCGAACGTAAATCCGTTTTAGACTTTTGCTTTGTGATTTATAACAACGGCAGCATTCCGTTAAAAGACTGGTTAAAAGAATGTGGCTTTAACCAGGATGAATGCGGCCTTGTTAACGTTGATCATTTCCGGAGCGTATATTTATTGTATCATCAAAAGCAACTGACCGATGGCCGGTTTAAAGGAATTGTTTCGGGTATCAATGCCGACGATGTCCAATTAAGCTCGGTTCCTAAAGGTTTAGAAAATATTGCTGTAATGAACTTTAACAAGGATGGCTACTCGGTTTATTGCCGGGAGTATAAAGAATATCGCGAGTGGGAAGAAAAGCGAAACGAGCTACGTTATCAAGGCACATTATCGCACGGGAAAAGTTACGATGCTAAAAATATGATGCATACTTTTCGACTGTTAAACATGGCCGAAGAAATTGCACTATATCAGCAGGTAATTGTTAAACGGGATGAGCGGGACTTTCTGTTAAAAATCCGTAAAGGTGATTTTGAATTTGATGAGCTAATGCAGATGGTTGACGAGAAGATGGACAGGGTAAAATCCGCATTTGATACTTCTGTATTGCCTGATAAACCCGATGCTGCCAAAGCGGAAGAAATATTAGTTAGGATCAGAACTGAATTTTATCGAAAGTAAGCTTCTTGCGTAAAATCTTGTGGTCCATTACAGCAGTTGTAGTGCTTTCGCAGATAGATTAATGAAGCAGGGCCGGCTCATAATGATACACCACCTGGTATTGCTGTTGCTTGTATTTGTCTGATAACTGCCCTATAGGCAAATCATCGGGTTGTAGTGTCGGCTCGCAAACGGAGAATGCTTTGCCCTGGTAAATAACGGACTGGCCTACCGGCTTATCAAATTGTACCGCCATCGTGATGTGGGTTGGGAACAGCATGGCAATCATCGGCAGGTTGTAAATCTCCTTAACCAGGTAAAAGAATAAAGCAGCACGATCATCGCAATCGCTGTATTTACTGAACAACGTTTCCTCGGGCGACATGCGGCGTTTTTTACCGAAGTTCTGCTCGTCGGTTTCGTACAGGAAAGCGTAACGGGTAAATCGCATCAGGTAGTCAACTCCTTTTGTCTGGTTCATTCCCTTAACGTTTTTTTTCAGCATGGGGATAAGCGAACTGTAAGTTTCGTGAGTGAGCGGAATGTTAAAATAACTTTTAAAATCGACACCGGGATAGTTTGTAAACAAACTATCAACCTGCGGATTAACCTTCACTTTAAAGCTATAGGTTTTGTTTTGATACACAAAAGCCAATACCTTTTCCAGATATCCCGAAGGTTCAAAATCGGGCATCCGCGTTACTTCGTACGAGAAAGCTCCTGTAGCTCCCGGTACGTTGATATTAACAGGGAGCGGCAATTCCTGGTGTAGATCGGTATTTGGGTAATCATGATAGTTCAGGCACATGTACTTCCGATCGTTCACCATAAAAAATGGGATGTCGCTGATATCCTCGTTATTATAAATGTAAAAGATCAGTTTGTTATTGGCCAGCGCCAACTGCGCATCGTAACCCGACTGTACCATCAGGAACCATTTATACAGCGTATACTTAGCGTAATCGTTTTGTTTAGGAGCTATTTGCTGGGCTACACGGCGCACCAGCTGATAGTAGAGCCAATCGTTAAGGTCATGCTTTTTCCGGTAAGCCTCAAGCGCTTCAATTACCGGTTGATACCTGGCGTTTTTAACGGTATTGTAAAAATCAGTAATTGATTTTTTGTTCACCGGCGCGTCAATAACCGGTAATAACGAAGCATCGGCATCAGCCTCGAAAACATCGTTATAAAGATCGAGCTTAATATGCACACCTTTTCCCTGCGCAAGTACGGATGTTCCGGCACCTATCAACCACACAAAAACGATGAACAAAGCGGCCCGCATAAGGCTTTACAAATTGGTTATATTAAAGTTACAATTAATTAACGTTAGGTTGGCTAATAAAGTGCTGAATTATACTGTTAAGTTTTCTTAAACAAGTGGTTGGGAGAATAACATAAACTTTATTTGCATGCCGGGAATATGTTGGCGAAAATAATATTCTGATATAAAAGAAAAGCCGCTGCAATTAACTGCAGCGGCCTTAAAAGATTAAGCTAATTCTGATTGTTTACGCGTTTAAAATAGCTGCAGCATACTCGCGGCATTTGGCAACTTCTTTAACGTCTGTCGAATCGGCGGGTACTTTGTATTCCAACTCAATGGTAGCCGCAAACTTGTATTTGTTCTTTTTCATCAATAGCAACACATCTTTTATCGGGGTATCGCCCTCGCCCCAAGGAGTATTAGGGCCATTGTTTACTTTACGATCTTTAATGTGCATGCTGGTAATGCGTGCATGGTTTTTTTCGATGAACTCAATAGTGTTGGTATTGTTGCCGGCAATGTAATGGCCAATATCCAGGTTAATACAGTTATACTCCGACTGCGCCATGGCGGTATCCCAAAGCTGAGGCGTAGCTTGTGTATGCGCGTGATAGCCTACCCGCATTTTATGTTGTTTAGCAATATCGCCAATGCGCTGTGTTTGGGCATCGTTATGCTCGGGCATTTCGCAATTGCAATGGTTGGCGCCTAAGGCTTTGGCTGCGTTAAAGGCGTAATTGATTTCTTCATCGGTATTACCGGTTCCAAATACTACCGGTTTATAGGCATAAATGGTAACGCCGGCATCTTTAAACTTTTTACCTATCTCTTTAAATTTATCCATAGGTGCAGCGGCACGCCAATCGGCCAGTGCTTTATTAAACTCGGCTGCTGATTGACCGGCTGCTTTTTTAGGCGCGCCTGCAGATAGTTCGGCGGCATCGCCCCGTAATTCTACACCGCTGATATTATCCTGCAGGCAATATTGCAGCATATCCTCGGCGGTAACATTCTTCATGTACCCATACGAATAGGTTGTCACCCCGATTAACACACCACCGACAACTGAATTTGGTTTATCGGCACTGCCAAAAAATGAATTAGCTAAGGTTATTTTGGGTAAAATTAATGCGCCTGCCGCAGCAAGTGCACTGCTGCCAATAAACCGCCGGCGGGATAGGTGATCTGTTTTCATAATGGGTTATAATGGTTACTCTTTTTGAAGACTATAAACTTATCAATAGTTAACTAATAAACCAATTCGGGTTCAGAAAAACACTATAAATTTTTAAGATTCGAAACAGACACAGCGATGGAAAAGCGCACTTCTATTGCCATTATTAGTCCTATTTAGAATAATTATAAATCTTATTTGGATTAATTATAAACAATATGGATATTTGTGGCAGATATGCAAATAACCGCCCCTGCTCAAGTTCATCAAACAGAAGTTTTCGCTACCAAGCATGGCGCTGTTTATCAGGATGATGCCTCCCGCCGCTGGCAAGTTGATTTTGCAGGTAAATCTGCCAGTTTTGATTATCGCAACCTGCTAAAACTGCGCAAAGGCATTTACAATATCGATGTCGAAGATCGCCTTTTAAATGATGCCCAATCGCCGGATGTAGAGATTATCTTCATTTGCGCAAGCGAACATTGTTACGTTTTACGCTTGGTACAGGTAATTGCCCTGAAAGAATTATTAGAAGGCGCTTTTGTGATGCTGGAGCTAAACCAAATCATCCACAATCGCCTTTACAGAGCTTACGCTTAACATTCCCTTAATATTTAGACTCATTTCATATTGCAACTAATTGATGCTTATCTAAAAATATAGCATCACTTTTGTATTGTTATTCTCAACGATACAAACTTAATCAACATGAAAGATCTGCTCCGTATAAAATCTTTGATCTCAACCGAGGTTGAAGCCCTTTTAAATCAACAAGTTAAAAAAGAAGCTTATTCATCGTCTGTATACCTGTCAATGGCATCGTGGTGCAACCGTAATGGTTTTGATAACTCATCTGAGTACTTTTTTAAACAAGCTGAAGAGGAAAGACAACATCAGTTGAAATTCTACAAATATATATTAGATATGGGCGGTAATGCAGTTTCGCCTGATGTTACCGATATTAAACAAGAATACAACTCGTTCCGCGAGGTATTTGAGGAAGCTTTGGATCAGGAGATCAGCGTTACTCAATCCATCAGCAATATTTACGCACGTTGTATTAAAGTGCAGGATTTTGTAACCATGGAATTTTTAAACTGGTTTTTAAAAGAGCAACGCGAAGAAGAATACAAAGCCCGCCGTGCGTTGGAACTGTTTGAAGTTATCGGCGAAGAAGGTACCGGTCGCTGGCAGATAGATAAGCACGTAGGCCAGATTGTTTATGATGCTAACGCTTAATCTTTAGCCACCATAGCGCTGATGGCGCTTAACAAATCTTTAGTTTTATACTCTTTCAGCCAGGCATTGCCTGGCTGAATTGCACATACCGGGGCGTAATCGCATCTATCGGTACACTCCGTGCGAATCAACTCCACATCCTCGGCCCCCGGCAAATGTTTGATCATTGATTTGGCCATTTTATACGCATCCTTACCGCCACGCTTGCTGCACTTGCTGCCGGTGCAAATGTAAATGGTATAATCGGGTACGGTAAATTTACTCATGGACTTGCAATTTAGTTGAAAGAGTCAAGATACCAAGAACCAGGAATCAAGACTTTCGCAAAGCTGATTTAATTAGAATCGATTAACCGCCAATATTGTTTGTCTTGGCTCTTAATTCTATTCACCTCTGCGTCCTGATTCCTGGTTCTAAAAATCCTGACTCTCTCTTAATCTTTCCCAATAATCTGGTAAACTTCCTGCATGTAAAGCGATTCTTCCAGCGCAGCGTTAAAATCTTCCCACTCATTTAAAGTAAAAGCAAAGTTGATGTCCCGGTTGGGTGTGCAAAGGATCAGTCGCTCGCCGCCGTCGGGGAAAGCGTACGAATGTTCTTCCGTATGCAGTTCGGCTGTGAAGTTTTTAAACGATTTAAACTGCTCGGGCGAGAAGCAAAGCAGCAGGTTGTTATGCCAGATGTTAAGCACACCACATTCCTTACACTGGCTGATAACGGTTTTGCCTTTATGGCTTAGGGTATGGGTTTGGCACATAGATAACTGGCTTTAAAATTAGTGCCTGCATTACCCGCATAGGCAGATGACCAACACAGGTAAGCAGGACTTTATATCGAAGATCAAATCCATTTATAGGGAGTTGACCGGACGTTTTCATATTTAACGACACAAAGGAATTCATTATTTAGAATAAATCCAAATAAAAATAAGAAATGATTCTATTTGAAGGCCTGTCAGTCAGTGTAGTCGAAGACTGGTGCGGAGAGCCCTGCCCGCCATGCTTCGACGATGCTCAGCATGACACCCATGCGTAGAAATGAAGAACAACAACAAAGCGCTGTACTTACCGGACAACGGTAGCCTTAATAGCCAGATCGGTACCGAAAGGTGAAAAATAGGTGAATGGTTCCCACTTGTGGGCATAGGTCAAGCCAAAAATATTAAGTTGCCCACCTGCCTTGGGCGATATGCCAATAGTAGGTTTGTAAGCCAAATTTCTCTCATCGCGCCGCATGGCATATACTGCATTATCGTAAATGCGCAGCCATTCTATCGCGACAAAGAATTTTTCGTTCGGGATAGTTATCTTGTATTTATTCAAGTCAACAGATACATCGGCATCGGTATAGTTTTTCACTTCGATAATTTCATTACATAGGTCGCGGCCGGGAAGCCCGGTGGTTTTATCTGCATCGTAGATCCGTAACCTGAATCTGGCGGTTTCAAGGCCGGCTATGTTGCTTTGCTCGTCGTAATTAAGCACGCGGCCCAGCCGGCAAACAAATATTTTTTTTAACGATGTATTAGGTGCAGGCGCCTTTAATAACTGGGCTAACTGCAGATATTCGAAACGGGCTGTAGGCGTGTGCAGGCCAGCAAAGTAGGCTACATCGTGCCAATTAAAATCGTTTAACACAGAATCTTTACCTGTAATACTGGCAGGAATATTAACCGAATTTTGGAAAACCACCGGTCGTAATGATAAAGTATCACGGCCATTCAATTTGTATAGCTGGGTTTTTACGGTTAGGTAGTTTTGCGCGCTGAAAATAACGGTATCCGGATTTCTGGAAATATCACCGGGGATGGTCAAAATGCCGTCCTGCTCGGTATTCATAGCCTGTTTAGATCTCACCAGCGATACAGACACATAAGGGATGGCCTTTTTTGAAACGGCATCTACCAAATGGAAAACGTTACTTTTATCCTGCCCGAAGCAGCTTAAAGTAAATACGCAAAGCAATATCGCGACAAAAAATTTCATCATTTTAAATAAGTTACGGCAACCGAGAAGGCAATTTGGGGCATAGCAGGCAACTTACTCCAACCGCCGTAATTACTTTTAGTGTACGCCAGTATATCAGTTCTTTTATTTGTTAGGTTAAACTGTACCAACGCCGGCCTGTACACCATAGTATACAGGGCTACCTGTTCTAACTTTTGTTCACCTTCAGTCGTCGTGCGTCGTACTACATCGTCACTCCCTAACTTAAAAGTTTCGTTGATGGGGATTTTTAGCCATTCAAACGCAATAAAAAATTCGTTTTCCTCAACTCTCCAGTTCTCCTGCGTCAGCTCAATTACAAGTTTTGAAAGATCTTCGTTAAGGGTGACAGTTTTTGTAAAGAGTGTTTGCGCGGGTTGCTTTGTAGCCTTATCGCATGCAATTACATGAACTTTAAAACTACAATTCGGATTCGGTAAAATCGATTTGCCAAGGAAAACAGATCCCGGGTAACCGTCCTCAAATTGGCGCATTCCCACGCTAATCTGGTTTATCTTGGCGTTGGGTTGGTCAACTTTAATGTACTTGGCATACAGATCTCCTATTGCGAAGGGCACGGTAGCATTATTGGTTGAGTTTTTAATTTCTCCCCCTGAGAATTTGTATACAGTTGGCGTTTTGATTTTGCGATTAGTAATATTTACATTTTTCAGCTCGGTAACCGAAGGTTCCAGGGCTATAAACATCTTTCTTTCGTATGCCGTAACCGGCAGTCCGTAAGTTTTATAACCAATGGCTGTAAAGATTAAGGAATCGTTCGCAATACTTTTTTCGGACTTAATTACAAAGTGCCCCTGGCCGCTGGTACTGGTGGCTATTTTTTCTTTAGCTAATTTTACAGTAACGCCGGGTATCAAAGCTTCCGTGGTTTTATCAATAACCTGCCCCTCAAAAATTGTTTGGGCGCGACAGATTAAAGGTGTTATACCTAACATCAATAAAACAAGAAAAGCTAAGCGTTGGCTGGCAAGGTTTGGCATAGGTTTAATGGATAAATAAATTTAGCGGATTTATTTTTTGATAAGCAACATTAATAAACATTTTTGTTTGCCTAATTTTGGACCAGTGAAGATCATTTGTCTGTTTTTGTCTTTTTGTGTGATGCTGCTATCGGTAAAGCCTTGCTGTACCGATGCTAATTGCGCGGGCGATGCGGCCATAGCTAAAACGCAAAATAAGCCGGGTACCGAAAAGACCTGCACCGGATGTTCACCATTTTTTGCCTGCGGCAGTTGTGCCGGTTTTGTAATTAGCAAGCCAGTAAGCTATGCTGTTTTAAGTTTCGGCGATGTGATTTTAAAACATGCCGCCGTTTATCAACATCCATTTATAGAGGATGTTACCCTTTCCATTTGGCAGCCACCGCAAATAGGTTAATAAAATTTTGACGGGTTAGCCCCCGGTTTTATTTATTAATCTGACACTACAAATCATGAAAAAATTCATTGTGCTTTTAACGGCACTGTTATATAGCTGCGTGGCCTACGGCCAAAACACGCTTAAAATAATTATTAAAGATGCTAAAACTCAGCAGCCAATAATCGGCGCTACCGCGCTTCTGTCCGGGACAACCAACGGCGCTTCGGCAGATACATCGGGACTATTGATCCTGAATAAAATTCCTAACGGGAAACAAATAATACAATTCAGGTACATCGGCTATGAGTCGCGGGTGGATACGCTGATGTTTCCATTGGCTGATACATCGCCCTGCATAGTGCTGCTAAACGTAAGCGAAGAAGGAGAGGAGTTGAACTCGGTCACCGTTTCATCAACCCGTAGCAGCCGCACTATTGCCAATACGCCAACAAGGATAGAGGTAATCTCGGGCGAGGAACTGGACGAGAAAGCCAACATGAAACCCGGCGATATCCGTATGATGCTGGCTGAAAGTACAGGTATCCAAACCCAGCAAACATCAGCCACCAGCAATAATTCAAGCATCCGCATTCAGGGTTTAGATGGGAAATATACCCAAATCATCAGAGACGGTTTTCCGATTTATTCCGGTTTTTCGGGCGGGCTGGGCCTGCTGCAGATTGCCCCATTGGATTTGAAACAGGTGGAAGTGATCAAGGGTTCTTCATCTACCTTATATGGCGGCGGGGCCATTGCCGGGCTGGTCAATCTTATCTCAAAAACACCTGGCAACAAAAGGGAACTAAATTTGATGCTGAACGGTACATCGGCCCGGGGATTGGATGTTAGCGGGTTTTACTCGGAGAAGTTCAAAAAGATCGGCGCAACGGTCTACGCGGCTTATAATCATGGCTCGGCCTACGATCCTGCCGGTATCGATCTCACAGCTATACCAAAGTTTAACCGCTTTACACTCAACCCCAAATTGTTTTTTATCTGGATGATAAAACCACATTGATTGCCGGTATTAACAGCACTATTGAAAACCGGATAGGCGGCGATCTGCATTATATTGAAGGGAGGGGTGATGCGCAGCATAGTTACTTTGAAGGCAATAAAACGGGGCGATACAGTACCCAAATTGAGCTTGACCGAACCTTGAACGCGAAAGAAAAACTGGTGATAAAAAACAGCCTGAGCTATTACGATAGAGCTATCACCCTGCCAAACTACCGGTTTTCGGGCGTGCAATTTTCTACCTATAGCGAAGCAAATTACAGCTACAATGGCGAAAAGTCGGATTGGGTGCTGGGCTTAAACTACCTGTCGGAAAAGTTTATAGAGGATCAGAACAGCAATGTTCCGGTACGTAGTTATGATTACAACACTATGGGCGGCTTTGTGCAAAACACCTCGAACGCAGCGGAAAAGCTGACTATAGAAACAGGTTTACGCGGCGATTACCATAATCAATACGGTTTTTTTGCTTTGCCCCGTTTGTCTTTCCTTTACAAGGCCAATGAACATTTTTCTGCCCGTTTAGGCAGTGGTTTAGGTTATAAAGCGCCGACGGTTTTTACCGAAGATGCCGAGCGAATTCAGTTTAGAAACGTGCTGCCGATAGATGCCGCAAATACCAAAGCCGAACAGTCATTCGGCGCAAATTTCGATCTGAATTATCGTACCGGATTGTTTAATGATCACGTGAGTTTCAGTTTCAACCAGTTGTTTTTTTATACACGTATAGGGCAGCCTATATTATTGACCGCATTAAGCAACGGCAATTACCAATATCAGCAACCCGACGGCGATTTGCATACCAGGGGAATGGAGACTAATATCAAGTTAACTTATCGTAATTTTAAGCTGTTTACCGGCTATACCTTTGCCAATGTTGTACAGCATTTGGTTAGCGCCTTTACAGCGTACCCATTGGTATCCAAACATCGTTTAAACAATGTTTTGGTTTACGAGGCAGAGGGTAAACTGAAGATTGGTTTGGAAGCCTACTATTTTAGCCCGCAAAAGTTAAACGATGGCGCTACCGGCCGGGCTTATTGGACAACCGGTTTAATGGCCGAAAAAATATGGGATAAATTTTCGTTGTTTATCAACTTTGAAAACCTGACCGATACCCGCCAAACCAAATTCGGCAGTATTTATACCGGAAGCCTCACAAACCCCGTGTTTAACGATATTTACGCACCGCTTGATGGTTTTGTAATAAATGGCGGTGTAAAGTTTAAATTCTAATCCTGCATGAAAATTATAAGATTCGGTGCTCTATCATTCGTTTTGGTTGGTTTCAATTTCTTAGCACAAGCCCAAACAAACCCCACTGATTTTTTAACTATCACCATCGATGCAAAAAATACCGCGCAAACCATCAACAACATCGGTACTTCGGCCTGTTGGTTCAGCGAAGGAATAGGCAAGACCTGGCCTTTAGCAAAGCGCGAGAAAATGGCGGAGCTGTTGTTCAGCAAAAAGCGTGATGCAGACGGTAAACCTATAGGTATCGGCCTTTCTGCTTTCCGCTTCAACATCGGCGGTGGCACGGCCGAACAGGGCGAGGCCAGCGGCATAAAAGATTGGCGCAAACGGGTGGAATGCTTTTTAAATCCTGACGGAACTTATAACTGGGATAAGCAAACCGGCTATCAATGGTTTCTGCAAAAAGCAAAAGATTATAAGGTTGAAAATCTGATAGCCTTTGTAAATACGCCGCCGGTGCAGTTCACCCAAAACGGATTGGGTTACAAAACCGAGAAAGATTACAAAGCCAATTTAAAGCCGGATAAGTACGAGGCTTATGCCGATTTCCTGACCGAGGTGGTAAAACATTTTGATAAGGAAGGATTGCATTTTAACTACATCAGTCCGGTTAACGAACCGCAGTGGGATTGGAGCAACAAACCTGGGCAAGCCAGCCAGGAGGGGAGCCCCTGGGCTAATACGGAAATATTCAGAGCAATCTCTACGCTTGATGCATCGCTGACGCAAAAACATTTGACCTCGAAAATATTAATGCCGGAAGCCGGCGATTTGACGTACCTGTATGGCGGAAAAACGGCTACATCAAACCAAATCCAGCAATTTTGGGGCGACGGTGCCAATAGCTTTAACAAACTAAATAACGTTCCAAAAGTAATTGCTGGGCACAGTTATTTTACGGATGCAGGCGATGCTAACCGAATCAATATCCGCCAACACGTGGCTGATACGGCTGCAAAATACGGGGTGGAATATTGGCAGTCGGAATATAGCATGCTGGCCGATGGCTTTCGCGATGGTACAAAAGGAAAGCGCAGCCAGATGGATTGTGCGTTGTTTCTGGCTAAATTGATCAATCATGATCTGACGGTTGGCAACGCATCGGCCTGGCAGTTTTGGAACGCCTGGGAACCCGGCAGCGCCGAATGGGATACCCGGTATTACCTGATTGCCCTGAAACCGAACGCTGATTATACCGATGGCGAATTTACCGTCACTAAAAATTTGTGGGCTTTGGGCAATTACAGCCTGTTTGTAAGGCCGGGGATGCAACGGTTAAACACCGGTAGGGGCGATGGTTTGGATGCGGTTGGCGCAGCAAAGGATGTGATGATATCGGCCTTTAAAGGCGGCGAAAATAAACTGGTGATGGTAGCAATTAACTACACCGATCATACACGAACGATTGCCCCCGATTTAAAAAATTTTAAGCGGATTTCTAAATATAAAACCTACACTACCACTGCCGCCAAAGATGATGATCTGAAACCATCGGCAGAACAAAGTATTAAAAATCCTGTTGTATTGGCGCCCCGGTCGGTTACCACAATAGTATACAATTAATTAACCAGAAATATACTATTGCGATATTTTATTTCGTTACAGTTACTGGTTGATTTTGTCATATTGTACATTAAAATTGACAGGAGTTTTTATTTAGCTTAAATTTGGGCAATATGCAGATATCTGATTGGTTAACCACTGCTTACAAGTGGCTCTTCTCTTCGTCAGTTTTAACGCTTCAATATTTTGCGCTAACCACCCTGCTTTTCTTTATATTTTACGTTTGGAAAAAGAAGGAGCTATGGTTCTTAAAAATTCAGGAACGTTACCCCGATAACAAACACATCGTCCGCGAGGTAACGTATTCGGTTATTACCATATTTATTCTGGGCGCCATTTTAACTTTTTTGGTTTGGGCCAACAAACATCATTTAACCCGGGTTTACAAGCCTATCGATAAATACGGCTGGGGATACTACATTTTCAGTGTAGTTTTGATGATTTTTGTACACGATGCCTACTTTTACTGGACACACCGTTTTATGCATTGGAAACGGGTATTCAAGTACGTGCATAAACTGCACCATCAGTCTACAAACCCAACCGTATTTACCGCTTTCTCGTTACACCCGATCGAAGCCGTAATCCAGATGTCTATCATTCCGCTTGTGGTTTTTACTATTCCGCATCATATATCGGTACCGACTGTATTTGGTACTTACTCGTTAATATTAAATGTGGGCGGGCATTTGGGTTTTGAGTTTTTCCCAAAATGGATGGCGCGACATAAAATATTAAAATGGCATAATACTTCTACTCACCATAATTTACATCACACCAACGTAAAGTCTAATTATGGCCTGTATTTTAACCTATGGGACCGCATAATGAATACCAATAGCCGCGGCTATGTAGAGCATTTTGAAGAGCTGGTAGATTTGCGCGATCAAAAGAAAAAATTAGGTGCTGAAATACCTGCCGAACCACAAAAGCAGAGTATTGTAAACAATAACGAGGTATTGCCTGTTTAGAGGCTGTCGCTTTCAATTAAAGTCGGGGCTTATCGTATTTACAAATATTAAAGCCGGGCTCAAAAAAATTGCGACCTTTAGCTTTTAATACATCTTGATATTTGCGGTTACATCTACCTGCATTTATCATTAAAACTTTGATCGCAATTTTGAAAAACAAAAAAATACTAATAACCGGCGCAAGCAGGGGGCTGGGTTTAGCCATAGCCAGGAAGCTTTCTGCCGATTATCAGTTAATTCTGCACGCCACAAGTCCCGATAGTTTTACCGAAACTATCCCAAACAGTGAGCAGCTTTGCGCCGACCTTTCCGACCCGGAGCAACTCAGTAATTTTTGTAAGCAGTTAAAAAAAGAGCATGGCGATGGACTTTACGGCGTCATCAATAACGCCGGCCTCACTTTCGATAATGGGCTAATGTATCAACCTGAAAAACATATCGATGCCATGCTTAACGTTAACCTGAAAGCACCGATTATTATCTGCAAAACAGCTTTGAAGATATTTAGTGCAAGTAATACGGGCGTGATTATCAATATCTCATCGGTAGTTGGCGAAACGGGAAATGCGTTCCAGGCGGTGTACGCCGCGACTAAGGCCGGACTGGTGGCCCTTTCAAAATCGTTGGCCCAGGAGGTTGCCGCTCTTAATCAGGAACATAACATCAGGGTGCTGAGCGTATCGCCGGGGTTTATCGAAACCGATATGACTAACAATTTGCCCCCCGAACATAAAGACAAATACCTGCAGATGATTCCATCAAAAAGGTTTGGAAAGGCAGATGAAGTGGCAGAAGCCGTCGCTTTTTTAATATCAGAAAAAGCATCTTACATTAATGGCACAAACATTAACATTAACGGGGGGCTCATTTAAAATGGAACATAAAATCAGCCTGTTAGGTACCGAGCCTGCCGATGTATTGATACATGGCCCTAAAAAACTATATGTCAACAAATATAATTGGCACGTACCCGATGCCGGTATTATAGCCAGTTATGCACCCCGGGATATTGATGTGGAGGATCATTTTGATGTATTTCGGGGGGTAGATCAGATAGAATCTTTCGCTCAGGCAACCACCGTATCGTGCAGCGCCTATTTAGAAACTATTAAACAAAACTGTACCTTTGATTACCTTAAAAAGACATTTACCCCTTTGTTTATAAGCATAGGCCAGGTAAATTTCAGGAATTATTTGAAGCTTGGCGATGTGTTTATTTGCGTGGGTAATATCACAGCTTATAAATACCGGCAAATGAGTTGCGACGGGCGTATTTACAAAGTGCCTGCAGGTCTGGATCTGGATGAATATTTTAAAGATTTCACCGTCGAAAACCTGCGTAATTACCAGCTAAGCGAGGAATTTATCCTGGTAGCAGAACTATTTGACATTATTGGGCGCGGAACAAAAAGAACAATAAATTAAACTTAATGGAAAGACAAGAAATTATAAACGGCTTGGTTGAGATCCTTAAAACGGTTAGAATGATTGACCCGGCTAAGCTGGCTAACGTTACCGAAGAAACCGATTTTATTGCCGACCTGAACACCCCATCTACCGAGATGATCAATATTGCGGCCAAGGCTGAGCAAAAATTTGATGTGGAGTTTGACGACGATGATATTGACGAACTGGGATCGAAGGTGAAAGATATCGTCGACCTGATTATCAAAGCAAAAGAGAGAGCATAATTATGAGTACCGGCGGACGGCGTGTAGCCATAGTAGGGATGGGGGGCGCGTTTCCCGATTGTAAGGATCTTAACGAGCTAAGGCAAAAACTATTTGCAGGCCAAAGCCTGATCCGTGATTGGGACGAGGCGCTGGCGCATGGTAAAAATATCCGTTCAACTGTTTCGGGTTATATTACCGAGCAGGAAATGGGTTTAGAGCCGGTATACTCTACCTTAATTCCCAACTATCCCGAAACCTATATCGATACCCTGGGCCGCATTCCCGATGCTAACCTGGCTACGGCGGATGTTGGCAGCATATGGTCTATGATAGCCTCGCAGGAAGCGATAAAAATGGCTGGTTGGTCGGTTTCTGAAACAGAATCTGAGCAAACCGGCGTGGTTGTCGGTTCGGGCGGTGCCGGACATATTATTTTGCGTAACGCCTGGCACAGCTTCTTTGAATTAAAGCGCAAAACCAGGATAGCCGGATCGCACACGGTTGACAGGGCTATGGTGTACCGCGATGCGGCAAACGTAGCCTGCTTGATTAAAAATAAAGGAGTTTGCGAAGCTATTGGCTCGGCCTGTGCCACGGGTTTGGGCAATATAGGATATGCCTACCGGCTAATTAAGTTTGGTATTCAGGACAGGGTAGTGGCCGGCGGTGTGGAAGGTACTTCGCTGGAAACTTATATTGGCTTTGATGCAATGCAGGTATTGAGCAAGGGTTTCGCTGCCAGCGAAAGTTCGCGACCGTTTGATACCGATCGTAATGGTTTTGTATGTTCTTTCGGTTGCGGCATCGTTGCGCTGGAAGAATATGAAATGGCCAAAGCGCGTGGCGCAAATATCCTGGCCGTTATCGATGATTACTTTAATAATTCGGATGGGGCAGGTAACATGTTCTTCCCATCTTTCGATGGGCAAAAAAGATTATGGAAAGGCTTATTTGCCGATAGACCGATAAAGGCGGATGTAGTGAAAGTGCACGGTACATCAACCCCGGTTGGCGATACCATTGAATTATTTAGCGTGGTAGATATTATGGGCGAAGACGGCTATCATATTTCGGCGCCAAAATCGCAGTTTGGGCATATGCTGGGCGCTGCCGGTGCAGTAGAACTGATTACCGCCATTATGATGTTGCAGGAGCAAAAGGTGCTACCTTGCCTAAACTCCACCAACCTGAACCCGGAATTGGAAAATTTCCAGAAGGCAGAAGGATGGGATGGCCCTAAAAAGCCCGTTGCCGAATATCGCCACCTGATATCGCCAGAAACGGTTAATAAAGAAATTAACAGCATAGTATGCCTGAATTATGGCTTCGGCGGTACCAACAGCGCCATGTCCATTTCACGCGATATTTAATAAATAATGATTGACAATACAGGAAAAGTAGCGGTTGTATTTGGCGTACGGAACGATAGTTCTATCGGTTACGATGTGGCCCTGAAGCTGCACAATTCAGGCTGTAAAATTGCCCTGAGTTACGTAGAAGATACCCGCGAAAATGTATTGCATCTGATGGATCAGCTGGGCATCTCGCATAGCCTGGCCATGGAAGTTGATGTGCGGAACGAGGAACAGATCGCTGCATTCTTGCAATCGGTACACAGCCAGTTAGGCCCAATTGATTACATTTTACACGGCGTAGCTTTCGGCAACCAAAATGTGATGTGTTACAGCATACCCGGCAGTAATGAGCCGGCTCCGAAATATATCGATATCCCGTTTGAGGATCTGATGGATTCGTTTAACATCAGCGCGTATTCTTTACTACGTATTGCCCGTGTGGCTGCGCCGTTAATGGCGGCAAATGCCTCGTTATTAACACTGACCTATAACGCATCGCAAAGGGTGTTCCCTAATTATGCAGGAATGTCGGTTAATAAAGCTGCGCTCGAAAATATCATGATGTACCTGGCCGATTATTTCCGTGATAAGCAGATCAGGGTGAATGCGATATCAGCAGGCCTGGTGATGACCACATCGGCAGGGGGCATAAACGGAGCACGCAAACTGCGTAAAATTGGCAAGATTACCGCGCCGCTGGGTAATATTACAGCCGGCGATGTAGGCGATGCTGCTTTGTACTATTTCTCCGGTCTTTCTAAAAAAGTAACCGGAAACATCCACTATGTAGACGGTGGTTTTAATATCATGGGGATAGCGGTTGATGGAGAGTAAGCTATCGCAATCAGCAGAAATATTAAGTAACGCCGGTAAATTTGCGGTCGGGAACGATCTGGTTTTTATTCCTGATTTTCAACATTCGTTAACCGATCTTTTCAAAAGAAAAGTTTTTACCAATAACGAAATAAGCTATTGCGATCAGTTTACTGGCGACGGTAGCTTACTACGCTATGCATCAACCTGGGCAGCTAAGGAAGCTGTTTACAAAGCCATTAAACAATTAGATCCTGCGCCGATATCTTTCAATAAGATTGAAATACTAAGGGAAAAAATCGGCGGTAAGCCAACCGTAGTGTTGCACCGCGAGAGCTTAAGCCACTTCAATATCAGTTTAACCCTGTCGCACGATGGCGATTATGCCTGGGCCATCGCTTTGATAGAAATCGTAGCGATATGACCGATCATTACTTTGAAAACGATTTTATAAAACTGCACTATTACCGTTTTGGCAGTGGTGAGCAGCATATGCTTTGTTTTCATGGTTTTGGCATGCACGGCAAGCAGTTTATATCGCTGGAGCAAGAGTTAGGTTCAAAATATACCTTTTGGGGATTCGACTTGTTTTTTCATAAAGGCACTAAATTGAAAGATGAAAGCCTGGCTACAGTTAAGTCTGGTTTACGCAAAGAACAACTGGTGAATCTGATCAAATCTTTTTGCGATGCGCAGTGCATCGACCGATTTTCGGTATTGGGCTATTCCATGGGTTCGCATTATGCAACTGCGGTGGTTGAGGGGCTGCCCGGACAGATAGACGAGTATATTGTCGCCGCGCCATCTTCAATTGAACCCGGGGCTTTAATTCGCTTCTTTGGAACAAATAAGCTGGGGAATAGGATGCTTGAAAAGCTGTCGTTTAGCGAAAAAGCCATGCTGAACCTGATTAAGCTGGTGCGGAAGCTGAGATTTATTGACGATGCCGGTCGCGATATTATTTATAAAGAAATTGGTACGCCAAAATTACGCTTTGCCCTGTACGCCAGTTTTACCTATTTACGCTTTTTAGAAACCGACGAGCAACGTTTTTTAGCTGCGGTGGAACAACATAACATCCGCACAATATTTATATTTGGCAAACGCGACAAAATGTACCTGCCTAAAATTGGCGATGTCTTTCTTAAGAAACTGGCCCGGGCCGAGGTGGTAATACTGGACGCCGATCACGAAATGATTAAGCCCGAATTTGTTGCAGCATTATCGCGTTTGTTAGTATGATCATCAAATCGAAACCATTAAGTCCGTTTTTATTTAGATTCCTTGGTGCGGTCAACACCTTCGGGATGAAACGTTTTGTCCGTAAAACTGAGATTAAGCCAGTCGAGATCAAGCCCGGACACTCCTATATTTTAATGTGCAATCATTTCAGTTTCAGCGATGGTTTTTACGCGTTTTTTTTATGTAATAAAGTATTATGGGGCAAAGATAAAATGCGCCGGATGTATATCATGTCGCTGAAAAAGCAAATGGAGAAGGTTTGGTGGTTAAGATACGTAGGCAGTTTTTCTATCGAACCACGCAAAAGATCGATGAAGGAGAGTTTTGAATACGCGGCGGAGGTTTTATCTGAACCGGGCAACCTGTTGCTTTACTATCCGCAGGGTAACTTAGAGAGTAATCATATATCCCACATCCATTTTGAACACGGGCTAAGTCAGATCGTCCCGATGATCAAGGGTAAATGTCAGCTGATCTGGTGCAGCAATATCATAGAGTTTTTTGAGGGCATCAAACCTGTAGTGCAGTTTAACATGTTGGATTGCGGCACTAACGATGATTTTGATCTGGATGCCGTGCAGAAGAAAGTGAACGAACATCACCTGGCCTGCCTTAACCAAAATGTAAGGTTTACGAATCAACCGATCCGGTAAAATTAATCTGCTTTTATCCGTGTTAAACCCTCCTTAGCCTGGGTATCTATACTGTTTTGATACTCATGATTTTTCATTTGCAGGGCGGTGTTATAAAGCTCGGTCGCTTTTTTATAATCCTTCTTCTGTTCGTAAATCATTCCCGAAAACAGCGCCGCGTTGGCTGCGTAATAATAGCTGGATGTGCTGCCAATGCTTATGGATTTTTGATAGTTGGTCAATGCATCAGCGCCGTTATTCATCCTATCGTAAACACGGCCCAGGCGATAATAAAGTTCAATTTTATCGCGCATCAATTTCAAATCGTTTACATCCTGTTTTTTGAGTAAAGTGAGCGCGTTGGTATAAAAACCACCATCGAAATAAAAACGGGCTTTTAATAAATCGAGATCGGGGCGGGCATCGTTTGCTTCTTTTAGGGCCTGTTTGTCCTTCTCATCGGTGGCAGCCCCTTTGGCGCGGACTAATTTCAAATAGTTGTTATAACCAGCTTCGTCGTTATTCATCAGCGCAAAATAAGCCAGTTTTGAATAAGTGTCTTTAACATACATCTGTCCCTGATTTTCTTTAATGAATTTCAATAGGTAATCGTCGGCATTGTTATCCATCCGGCATAATTTGGCGTTGCCCAGGTAGTAATTAATAGCGGGTAAAGTCAGATACTCGCCGCCTTGCGGGGCCGCGCTTAAAAAGCCGATGGCATCGGCACTGTGGCCCATTTTAAAAGCTACAAAACCCTGCATGTATTTTTTGAGCAGGCTTTTCTCGTTCATTTCGTTAAGCATGGCAATCAGGCGCTCGTACCCGGTTTTGGTGTGTAAAACATCAACATTGGCCTGGCAGATCAGGTAGATCAGTTCATCATTATAAAAACTGAATTTGGAGTTGGCAAGTTCGGCCTTAGCTGCCTCTAAATGTTTATAGCCCGATTCCACGTTACCCTTTACTCCAAAAAAGCTGGCAATGCCTTTTAAGTTGGAAGGTATGGCACCAAAAACCAGTTCGAGCCAGGCCTGGCTTTTTTTGTTGGGGGTAAAATCTTTGTACTTCTCAGCGTTCTCGTTAAGCAGCTTTTTAGCTTTATTCAAATCAAAAATAGATGAACTGTAATCGCCGAATTGTGCTTTCAGCATTCCCCAGTGCATGTAAACTTCGGCCTGTGCAAAAAGGTAATAGGGTGAATTTTTATCATTGTCCTGGATGCTGTCTATCCGGTCCGATTTACGGTCGCCCCATTTGTCATAAGCTCCTTTATTGTTGGTATTTTGCAGGTACAGGTAGTCAAGATAATCCTCCAGCAAAACAGTAATTCCGTTACCGGGATTGTGGATTTTTTCGTCCTGAATCAGTTTACGGGCCTCGGTATACCGCAGATCGAATATGGCGTTATAGGCGGCTATGCAATTGGGGTTCATTACAAAAGCGGCCTTTGCTTTAAATTGGAGACCAAGGCAAACTAAAAGGATCAGCAATAATCGTAAACGCATTTTCAAAGGTATAAATTCAAATATAAACATCGGCGTAAGCCAGTGGTAAGCCCTCACCACAATAACGAAATTAGGCGGGGTATGTTTTACTACGGCATAATGTCAGCGGCGTGTAATCCCAAAGTCATACTTGCTGGGCGGTCACACTCAGCAAGGCCTGCCTTGTATATTTGTTATATAAACAAACATCCTTTAAACATTCACTTATGATACAAGCAAAAGCTTATGCAGCCCAAACGCCCGAGACTGATCTGGCCCCATGGGATTTCGACCGCCGCGAGGTAGGCCCGCACGATGTGCAATTCGATATCCTGTTTTGCGGGGTTTGCCACTCGGATCTTCATCAGATCAAAAACGATTGGTTCCCCGGTATTTTCCCGATGGTGCCCGGTCACGAAATTGTTGGCCGAATTGTAAAAGTTGGCGAGCATGTAAAAAACTTTAAAGTTGGCCAGCTTGCCGGTACCGGTTGTATGGTAGACAGCTGCCAGGTTTGCGAAAACTGCAAGCAAGACTTAGAGCAATATTGCCTGGAAGGCAGCACCCAAACCTATAACGGTATGGAACGCGATGGCAGCCGCCCAACGTACGGTGGCTACTCAAACACCATTGTAGTGCGCGAAGAATTTGTACTGCACATCTCTGAAGATGTTGATCTGGCTGCTACCGCACCTTTGCTGTGTGCAGGCATTACCACCTACTCGCCATTACGCCACTGGGGAGTTGGTAAAGGCCATAAGCTGGCTGTGTTAGGCTTAGGTGGTTTAGGCCACATGGCTGTTAAATTCGGTGTAGCATTCGGCGCTGAAGTAACTGTTTTAAGCACATCGCCTAAAAAAGAGGAAGACGCTAAAAAATTAGGCGCACACCACTTTGTGGTAACCACCGACCCGGCACAGGTTGAAGCAGCCAAAGGCACCTTCGATTTTATTTTAGATACCGTATCTGCCGTGCACGATTTTAATATGTACCTGTCGCTGTTGCGTACCAATGGTGTGCACATTTGCGTAGGCGTACCGCCGGAACCAGCCCAGGTTGCAGCGTTTAGCTTATTGGCCGGTCGTAAAAGTCTGGCTGGTTCAGGCATTGGCGGGATCAAAGAAACTCAGGAAATGCTTGATTTCTGCGCCGAGCACAACATCGTATCGGATATTGAAATGATAGACATTAAAGATATCACCGGCGCTTATGAGCGGATGGTGAAAGGCGATGTGCGCTATCGTTTCGTGATTGATATGGCTACTTTATAATTCAAGGCAAACATTTAAATAACCGTGATGTTATCATCATACAAAACCAATTTAACATGATCACACCAGAAGACGAAATCCCAACCAACGATAGTACAACAGATGAAGCCGACGATCAGCAAAGTCAAAAAGATATCCACTCGAACGGCTTAGATGATTTTGCCGAGCCGGATGAAGCTAACGGACAAGGCGATGCCGACCGCTTACAACAAGCGTCAGATGCATCTGAAGCAGCCTACACGCTAAACCTGGACGACGAGCCATCAAAAGATTAATTTTTTGAGTTACAGTGTTAATACAGGCCGGATCAGTTTACTGATCCGGCTTTTTTGTGAGGGATGCCTATTAAATGTTTATCTTTTTGATTCAGTTAGCTTAGTTCTTTCGACAGCAAACGGCTTCCGGGCGAAATAGGGCAGAACATGGTGGCCTGTGTGATGGAGAGGGCTTTAGCTTCGAGCTGAAGCGAAAGCCTGTGGGTGCGAAGCCGGGCTCGAAGGTACCGCCCTGTGGTTCTGGCCGATTTGCAGGGCAAAGGCCATGTGCGGCAGAGGAAGCATTTTGCTGTCTTGAATTTTGGTTCTTTTTTTCAAGAAAAAGAACGGCGGTGGATATTTTATCGCGGTTTTAAAGACAATCGAATTTTCGATTTTTTCTTTAGCTTTATTTCCCCATTCACATCAACCAAATAATGCCATACATTTTAGGGATAGACATAGGCACCGGCAGCACCAAAGCCGTAGCGCTGGATACAAAAGGTACGGTTTTAGCCGTGGCGAAACGCTCTTATCCCATTTTACAACCACAACCCGGTTACAGCGAGCAAAATCCGCAACTGATATTTGATGCTTTTTGTGAATGCGTGGCCGATGTGGTTAAGCAATTGGATAGCCCGCCTTCTGCTATCAGTTTAAGCAGCGCCATGCACAGCGTAATTGCGGTTGATGAGGATGGCAAAGCGCTCGCCAATATGATGACCTGGGCCGATACCCGTGCTGAGGGCATCGCTACCCAGCTCCGCGCATCTGCCGAAGGCGAAATGATTTACCGCACATCGGGTACACCCATCCATGCCATGTCTCCTTTGTGCAAATTGATTTGGACAAAGGAAAACAAGCCTACGTTGTTTGATGCAGTTCACAAGTTCATTTCTATTAAAGAATACATCTGGTACCAACTGTTTGGCGATTATCAGATAGACTACGGCATGGCGTCGGCAACGGGCATGTTTGATATCATTAAGCTGCAATGGAGCGTGGAGATTTGCAATTTAGCAGGCATCGATATCGATAAACTCAGTGAGCCGGTCAATACTATTTATCAGCGTGCCGACCTTAAACCTGATATCGAATCCCAATTAAATATTCCTGTAGATACCGTTTTCATCATCGGCTCCACCGATGGTTGCACCGCCAACCTCGGCAGTCAAGCTATTGCACCGGGCACTGCTGCGCTAACCATTGGCACCAGCGGCGCGGTGAGGGTGACGGGTACCAAACCCATCTACAATTTCGGTTCGATGACTTTTAACTATTTGCTTACCAATCGCATTTTTGTAAGCGGTGGCGCAGTTAACAATGGTGGTATTGCGGTGAACTGGTTACTGGCAAATTTTTTGGATAAATCAGGCTTGAACTCGAAAGATTATGACGAGCTGTTTGATACCATAGCGACCGTATCGGCTGGAAGCGACGGGTTGATTTTTTTGCCTTACCTGTATGGCGAACGCGCTCCGCTGTGGGATGCTAAAGCCAGCGGGGCTTATCTCAATATTAAACCTATTCACAGTCAGGCGCATTTTTTACGGGCGGCTTTAGAAGGTGTTTGCTTTGCGCTAAAGGATGTTTTAAAAACGTTGGAAGGATCGGTAAGGATAGACCAACTAAACGTAAGCGGCGGCTTTATCCACTCGCAGGTTTGGATGCAGATGCTGGCCGATATTACGGGTAAACGGTTGGTGATGATTCAATTGGAAGATGCATCGGCCATTGGTGCGGCTTATCTGGCTATGCAGGTATTGTATCCCGATGCGGATCTGGCCATGCCCGATGATATCAGTGTGGTTGAACCAATCCCGGCCAACGTGTGGCTTTATCAAAAAACCTTCCCTATATTTAAGCAGCTTTACAGCGATACCCAAAGCGCTATGCAAAGGCTGAACCAATTAAATAGCTGATTACATGAGTTTACTCTACGTTTTGCTGGGCATCGTTATTCTGCTTGTGCTCATTTTTAAAAAAATGAACCCGATGCTGGCGCTGCTCATCGTAGCCATTATTACGGGCTTGTTGCTAAAGATGCCGGCCGATAAAGTAATGACCAGCATCAGTAACGGGATTGGCAATACGCTGGGCAGCTTAATTATGGTGCTGGCCCTCGGCGCTATGATAGGCAAACTGGCCGAAGATTATGGCGCTGCCGAACGCATAGTTTATGTTCTGATTAAGTGGTTCGGCATAAAAAATATCCAGTGGGCATCTTTACTCACCGGTATTTTGGTGGGGATCCCTTTGTTTTATAATGCGGGGTTTATTGTGCTGCTGCCGTTGGCTTTTAGTATTGCCACGGCCACCGGTCTGCCTAAATTGTATGTAGGGATGCCGATGATTGCGGCGCTATCCATTACCCACGGTTTCCTGCCGCCGCACCCTGGTCCGGTGGCTTTAAGCTCGGTTTTTCATGCCGATGTGGGGAAGGTTCTGATTTACGGCTTAGCCATCAGTATCCCGGTAGCAACGGTTGCCGGTGTGCTTTTTCCTAAGATGATCATCAGCATTAAACATCTTAACCTGAATACCCAAAAGCTGAATATCAACCCCGATAAGGTGCTGCCATCAGCCCCGAAAAGTTTTGCCATAGCGCTGATGCCCGTATTCCTCATTATTGCCGGGAATGTAGGCAGCCTGCTTTTCCATGGGACCGCCGGCTACTACTTCAAAGTGCTGGCCGACCCAACCTTTGCGCTGTTATTAGCCGTTCTGATTATCCTGCTGATTCTGCAAATTCCCTTAGCCAAAGCCATGGATAGCTGCGTAGAAGGCGCAAAAGGCATCACCATGATCTTACTCATTATCGCTGCAGGTGGGGCCTTTAAACAAATATTGATCGACAGCGGCATAGGCGAACAGGTTAAAACCTTAGCCGAGGCCTGGCATGCTTCGCCACTCATCATTGGCTGGGGACTGGCTGCTTTGCTTCGTATTACTTTAGGCTCATCCACCGTAGCATCCTTAACTGCGGCGGGTATCGTACTCCCGCTGATCCATAACGGCACCTCGCCGGAATTAATGGTACTGGCCGTAGGTGCAGGCAGCCTGATGCTTTCGCACGTAAACGATACCGGTTTCTGGATGTTTAAAGAATATTTCGGTTTAACGCTCCCTCAAACCTTCAAAACCTGGACGGCTATGGAATGTATAATTTCGGTTTCGGGATTGTTGGGGGTATTGGTGATTAATGCGATTGCCCCCTAACCCCCTAAAGGGGGAATAAATGTGCAGATGCGCGAATATGCAAATGGGAAATAAGATCAGTTAAATTTTAAAAATCCGAAATTGAACATCCGAAATCCGAAATCATTCCCCCTTTAGGGGGTTAGGGGGCTTGTGCTATTTTCCTATCTTTACCGCCTGAATGAAATACCTGCGCTTGCTTTTATTCCCGATGTCTGTTATATACGGACTGGTTGTGATGATTCGCAACTGGTGCTATGATGCGGGGATCTTTAAAAGTCGCGGGTTTGACATCCCGATTATTTCTGTCGGTAACCTGGATGTTGGCGGGGCGGGTAAAACACCGATGACGGAATATCTCATCAGATTGTTAAAACCTGATTATCAGCTGGCTACTTTAAGCAGGGGTTACGGCCGTGAAACCAGAGGGTATCGCGTGGCTACAGTCGATTCTCAAGCCAGCGAAGTGGGAGATGAGCCGGCGCAACTGAAGCATAAATTTCCGGAGGTTAATGTGACTGTTTGCGAGGATAGAGTTGCCGGCGCTGAAAAACTGCAATCGGCTAATGATATTATTTTACTGGATGATGCCTATCAGCATCGGGCTATAAAACCGGGGTATAGTGTGTTATTGTTTGATTATAAACAACTGATGAGCCTGAATTTATTGCTGCCTGCCGGGAACCGCCGCGAATTGTTTTACGGGCGCAAACGAGCTAATTTGATTGTGGTCAGCAAATGCCCTTTAACTTTAGATACTACTGAACAGGAGCGCGTGCGCAAGAAGCTTAATCTGTATCCGCATCAGCAATTATTTTTTGCCGGTATTGATTATTTGCCCTTACAGAAGGATGGCCAACCTGCAGATGTTAAGATTGATGCCAATACAACAGTGTTTTTGCTGACCGGTATTGCGAACCCTGCGCCCATGTATGAATACATCGCGCAAAGCACATCGCACATAATTCATCACAAATACCCGGACCATCATCGCTTCAGCTTAAAAAATATTGCTAAACTTGCCGATGATGTGAAAGCCTGCACGGCAGATAAAAAATTGATCATCACAACAGAAAAGGATATGCAGCGTTTAGGAGAACAGGAATTGTTGCCCCTGACGCGTGAATTGCCTATTTATACCCTGCCCATAGGCCTGGAATTTTTAAACAACAGCGGGCAGCAATTTAACCAGCTAATACATAGTTATGTTAGACAGTATACAGCACACAGCGGCTTACATTAAGAATAAGATAGGGGACTTTGAGCCCGAAATAGGTATAATTTTAGGCACCGGCCTTGGCGGCATGGTGAACGAAATTGAGGTAGAGAAACAACTGATGTACTCTAATATCCCCGATTTCCCTATCTCTACTTTAGAGTTCCATTCGGGTAAGCTGATATTTGGTACCGTGGCCGGTAAAAAGGTGGTGGCTATGCAAGGCCGCCTGCATTATTACGAAGGTTACAACATGCAGCAAATTACCTTCCCGGTAAGGGTAATGAAAATGCTGGGCATTAAAGTACTGCTGGTATCAAACGCCAGCGGCGCGCTGAACCCTGATTTCCGTAAGGGGGATTTGATGGTGATTTCTGATCATATCAGCCTGCAACCCCACAACCCGTTAACCGGCCGTAACGAAGATGACTTAGGTCCCCGTTTCCCGGATATGAGCGAACCTTACCGTTTAGATTTAATTGATAAAGCCTTAGATATCGCGGCAGCAAATGATATTACCTGCCACAAAGGGGTATATGTTGCGGTAACGGGCCCTAATCTGGAAACCCGTGCCGAGTACAAATTTTTGCGCATTATAGGCGGCGATGCCGTGGGTATGAGTACCGTGCCTGAAGTAATTGTGGCTAACCACATGAGTTTGCCGGTATTCGCTATTTCGGTATTGACGGATGAAGGTTTCCCTGAAACCCTGAAGCCGGTATCGCTGGAAGAAATAATTAAGGTAGCCCATGATGCCGAACCGAGAATGACGTTAATTTTAAAAGAACTGATAGCCGGCCTTTAATGCTAAACAAGTTTAAATACCTTTTTTTATTAACGATGTTGTGCCTTGGGGTACAGGGTGCCTTCGCGCAAATTTTAGACCCTACCCGGCAGCAAACACAGCAGCAAACCAACCCTTACACGCTTGATACTGCACGGCGTAACCAAGCACCGGTATTAACCGGCGATGCGCTGATGGATAGCCTGCGTAAAAAAGAAGAGAACAAGCATGATTCAATCGTGTTCAACTCCAAATTTATCAGGGTAACTAACGAGCGTTTGCTGATTGACGGAACAACCCTGTTGCCGTTAGATACTACGCTGACCGGTTTCGAGAATTACAGCCCGCTTAACCAACCCCGGCACCCAAAAATTGGCTTGGGTAGTTTAGGTTTGGCCCAGCGTAACCTGCTCTTCGAGCCTGAAAAGAAGATTGGTTTTGATGTGGGCGTGCATTTTTTAGATGCCTATATGCTCACTCCTCCGGATATTCAATACTACGCGGCGCGCGTACCCGTGAGTAATTTGCAACTATACACTGGTGGTAGCCACGAGCAAATTTTTAAAGCCATGCTATCTACCAACGTAAATCCGCAATGGAATATCGGCTTTAACTTTAATATCGTCGGCTCGCGTGGGTGGTATAACCGCCAAAACGTGAGCGACCTTACCGCGGCTATTTTTAGCTGGTATCAAAGTAAAAGCAAACGTTATAACCTGTTAGCCAATACTTTTTTTAACAATCTTAAAACACCCGAAAGCGGTGGGATACTAAACGATAGCGTATACACAGCGGGATCCTTTGATAAACTGACGGAACCCGTGCGCTTGGCCAACGCCAAATACCAGGTAACCAATAACGGGCTTTATTTTAAGCAGTTTTATTACATTGGCCATATAGATAGCGCCGCCAAGGGTAAAATTAAAGGCGATGTATTACCCACCCAAAGGGTAATGCACACGTTTACTTATAGCACTCAGCATTACGTTTTCTCGCAAAACGGCGCAGATACTTACAAGGTATTCCCGGACTATTATTTTAACTCGGTGAACTCGCGCGATTCGTTAGCGGTGCAGGATATTCATAACGAGTTTTCGTATAGCTTTTACCTTCGGCCTCAATCGGTAAGTTTTGTAAAGAACGAACTGAAGCTGGATCTGGGCCTGGTGCATGATCTGTATAACTACAAGCAATACGTAAACGACTCGGTGCTAACCGCGTTCGGTAAGGTGAACGAACAAAGCCAAAAGCAAGCCTCAACCTTCCAAAACATCAAACTGACGGCCAAATTAGGCTATAAATTTAGCGATAAGGTAGCGCTTGATGCCGATTTTCAGCAGATAGCGCAGGGCCGCAATTTTGGTGATTATTTGTACGATGTGAAACTGGCATTATCGCCGGGTAAAAAAGCGGGACGGATTACTTTTGGGGCTTATGCACAGAACAATGCGCCTGCGCTGATAGATGCCAGCTGGATCTCTAATCACTACGTGTTTAAAAACGATTTTAAAAATCAGAAGACCATCAACTTCTCATTCAATTACACGAACGAACCATTGCAATTAGACTTAAAGGCCGAGTATTTCCTGATTAACGATTACCTGTACTTTAAAGCGCAGCCCAACGGTATCGATGCTACACCAAGCCAGTTGACGGCTCCGATTAACCTGCTGAAAGTTAGCCTGGGTAAAAACTTAACCTGGCGCCGGTTCCATTTTGATAACTATGTGGTTTATCAAAAAACCGACTATCAATCAACCCTGCGTACGCCAGAAGTGTATTTTTATAGTAACCTGTACTACGGAAGACGTTTGTTTGATGCGATAGACGTAACCGCAGGTGTAAACGTTAGGTATAACACACCATACGCAGCTCCGTCATACGCGGTAGGTATCGGTCAGTTTTATAATGGGAAGGACGTAACCTTTAACTCGTACCCAATAGGTGCCTTTTACCTGAAAGGTACCCTGCAACGCACCAACCTGTTTATAATGTACGATTACGTAAACCAGGGCCTGCAAAGCAACGGTTTTTACACCGTAAACCGCTACCCCATGCAGGATGCTACGGTAAAGATCGGGGTATCGTGGACGTTCTATAATTGATTTCGGATTTCGGATATTCGATTTCGGATTTGTATGTTAAATCTGATGTTTTTTTAATTCCGAAATCGAACATCCAAAATCCGAAATTAGATTGTTAGGTTTTCTGTTTCTTCTTTTTAGCCGCGGGGAAAAGCACGTTATTTAAGATCAACCTGTATCCAGGCGAATTGGGGTGCAGTTTTAAATCGGTTGGTGGGTCGCCTACCTGGTGCTGGTAATCTTCGGGGTCGTGGCCGCTGTAGAAAGTCCACTGGCCTTTGCCGTATTCGCCGTGAATGTAGCGGGCTTCGTTACCGGTCTTCATTTCGCCCATAATAGTCACACTTGGTTTCAGGTAGCTTTTATTGTAGGCGGTGGTCAATCCCATAAACCCTTTAATCACCTTATCGTGGTTTTGGGTAAGCATGCTCGGCACTACATCCCACTTGGCCGAAAAATCGAACAGGGTGAAAAAATCGCGGGTACGGTCAACGGTGCGTACACGGGTCATATCGATATTACTGAACCGGTTGGTCATCGGGTTCAGATCGACCGAAAAATTCTGGAACGCAAAAGTTTGGCTGTAATCCAATTTATCCTGCGCATCCGGGTCGGCCGGGTCTCCATCAAACATGCTTTCGCAGATGTCGGTATTAGCAGCGGCCAAAGCAATATCAAACGTATCACTACCCGAGCACATGGCAAACAAGAAACCGCCATTGGTGCAAAAATCGCGGATGTGCTGCGCTACGGCCAGCTTCATTTTAGATACTTTGGCAAAGCCCAGTTTGGTGGCCAGCGTTTCGTTAGTTTTTACATCGTCGATATACCATGGCATGAAGCGGAACCCGTTGTAAAACTTGCTATATTGGCCGGTAAAATCCTCGTGGTGCAGGTGCAGCCAATCGTATTTGGTTAAATCGCCGCGTAAAACCTCTTCATCGTAAACCAAATCGTAAGGGATTTCGGCATACTTCAATACCATGGTCACGGCATCATCCCAGGGCAGGATGCTTTTTGGCGCGTAAACAGCCATCTTAGGCGCTTTTTCTAATTTTACGATATCCATATTAACCGAAGGGTCGCTTACTTCGGTCATAATCTCTGTAACCTTCGCATCAGAAATCACCTCGTAACTGACCCCGCGGATTTTGCACTCGTCCTCAATCTCTTTGGCATACTTCATCATAAAACTGCCGCCGCGATAGTTCAACAGCCAGTTCACTTCCTCGCCCTTTTGCAGCGTCCAAAAAGCGATACCGTACGATTTTAGGTGATCTTTCTGAATCTCATCCATCGGCAGCAATAACGAGGCGGCTTTTGAGGTGAAAGCCAAAAGCATAAAGGTGAAAGCTAAAAATATCCGTTTGCGATGCTGCATTCTCAAATTTAGTAATTTTAGTTAATTGCTGGTTAGCAATTAAAGATTAGGTGAATAACGTTTTTTTAAGCAGCGTATTATTAAAAGCTTGTCATTGCGAGGTACGAAGCAACCGCGAACTTGAAGAGCTGCTCTGCTTATCCGCGATTGCTTCGTACCTCGCAATGACAATGTGGCTAATCTATTGCGCAGATTATCACTTCTTCAACCCCAATATCGAAAAATCACTTTTTGCCTTCACAATCACATTGCTTAATATCCCCAATCCGGTGATATCCATTTCTACCAAATCTCCCGGCTGCAGCCATTGTGCAGCATAGTTAGGGTCGTTTAATAAGCCTGTGCCGTTCAGTTCCAGAAAACATCCGGTGCCAACCGTTCCCGAGCCAATAACATCGCCGGGTAAAATATCGCAGCCGTAGGCGCAACGTTCAATAATCTCGGCAAAGGTCCAGTCCATATCCGCCATATTCCCTGCCGAAACCTGTTTGCCGTTAACCGAGCAGTTCATGATTAAATTATAGCTATTGCCCGTATGTCCATCTTTAGCGGGAACTTTATACTGCTCCAACTCATCAGGCGTTACCAGCCATGGGCCAATTACGGTACTAAAATCCTTGCCCTTAGCCGGACCAAGATTCAGCAGCATTTCTTCCATTTGCAGGGTGCGGGCGCTCATGTCGTTCATAATCATATAACCGGCTATGTAATCGTCCGCTTCAGATGCTTGAATATTGCGCCCTTTTTTGCCGATGACGATAGCCACTTCCAATTCAAAATCCAGCTTTTGAAAATGATCGGGCATGCACTCAATTTCGCCCACACCCTGTATAGCGTTATGGTTGGTGAAGTAAAAGATGGGGTACTGATCAAATTCGGCAATCATCTCCACCCCGCGGTTACGCCGGGCTGCCGCTACGTGTTGCCGGAAAGCATAGCCATCCCTGCACGATGTTGGATGCGGTACCGGCGCCAGCACTTCAAAAAACAATTCCTCTTTGGCTTCCAATCGCCCCGAAAGGATCTCCGCATTAATCTTTTTAGCGCGGTCCATTAGCTCTACGCCACCCCATAAAAACTCATTCATGTTATCGGGGATCAGCTTATCGCAGGAGTTTAGGTTGTAGATATGGTGATTGGCGTAAATGCCCAAATGCTCCCGGTCTTCGGTTTTGTAGGATACTAATTTCATAAGGGTAAATGAATTGGTTAAATCAAAGCTAAGATTAAAAAGCTGAAAGCGGAAAGACCAAAGCTAAAAGCCTGAAGAGGGCGAGAGAGCTATACTTTTGCTTTAAGGTTTTTGCTTTCACCATTAAGCTTCCCAAAAGACTATGCAGATAGCTTTCAGCTTTAGTCTTTTCGCTTTCAGCTTTTTATTATGCTTGCATATTAAATTTATTAATTCTAATTTTGAGTATGATCCTCCGCATCGTTAAAGGTTTTTACAGTTCAATGGGCTTAACGTCTATGAGCGGTGCTGCCTTGTTCCGTGCTGCCGTCCTTTCTAAGATCATTCTGGCGCAGTATTAATTTTAGTTAAAAGCTTTAAAGGGGTTAAACCAGGTATTTGTAGATACTGAAACTCTTTAAGGCACTCCTTGTTTAACTAAGGCCAATTAACCAATAACTTCTTTAACTCTTTTAACTAAGAATCATGCCTATATATCATACATTAGGGCAGATCCCGCATAAGCGGCATACGGTTTTCCGTAAGCCCGATGGCGGCCTGTATGCCGAAGAACTGGTATCGACCGAGGGTTTTTCCAGTCTTTACTCGCTGGTTTATCATGCCTACCCGCCCACAATTGTGAAAACACTGGGCGAGCCGTATTCGATAGAGCCGAAGATTGCGCGGGCTAAACATTTAAAACATACCAGCCTGATAGGTTTCAACATTAAACCTGCCGATGATTACCTGGAAAGCCGTAAAGCCGTGTTGGTGAATAGCGATCTGCACATTTCGTTGGCCGCCCCGCACAAAAGCATGACCGACTATTTCTTCAAAAATGCCCAGGCTGATGAAGTGATCTTTATCCACGTTGGTTCAGGTACGCTAAAAACCGGTTTCGGCGAAATTAAGTTTGCGTATGGCGATTACCTGATAATTCCGCGCGGAACAATTTACCAGCTGGAGTTTAACGATGAGAACAATCGCCTGTTTATAGTAGAAAGCTTCGGGCCTATCCGTACGCCTAAGCGTTACCGTAACCAGTTCGGTCAGCTGATGGAGCATTCGCCTTATTGCGAACGTGATATTAAACGCCCCGCCAACCTGCAAACGCACGATGAAAAAGGTGATTTCAAAATCCTGATCAAAAAACAAGGACTAATCTACCCCTACATCTACGGCACTCATCCTTTCGATTTTATCGGCTGGGATGGTTTCCATTACCCCTGGGCATTTTCCATTCACGATTTTGAACCCATAACCGGTCGCCTGCATCAACCGCCGCCGGTACACCAAACTTTTGAGGGACATAACTTCGTGCTGTGCAGCTTTGTGCCTCGCAAGTTCGATTATCACCCCCAATCTATCCCGGCACCATATAACCACAGCAATGTAGATAGCGACGAGGTTTTATACTATGTTGATGGCGATTTTATGAGCCGCAAAAACGTAGTAAAAGGACAGATCACCCTTCACCCGGCCGGCATCCCACACGGTCCGCACCCGGGTTCGGTAGAAAAATCCATCGGTAAAGAAGCAACGGAAGAACTGGCGGTAATGGTGGATCCTTTTCACCCGCTGATGCTGACGGAGGATGCCGTAAATATTGAAGATCCCAATTATTATCATTCATGGGCCGAATAACCCCATAATCCCTTTGTCATTGCGAGGTACGAAGCAACCGCGGATAAGCAGAGCAGCTCTTCAAGTTCGCGATTGCTTCGTACCTCGCAATGACAAAACTAAATACTCAAACAATGGATACGCTAATAGCACAAAATAAATCACAAACCACAGATTTCCTTCCCCTCAACGGAACAGACTACGTGGAATTTTACGTGGGCAATGCCAAGCAGGCAGCTCATTTCTATAAAACGGCTTTCGGGTTTCAAAACCTGGCTTATGCCGGGCCTGAAACCGGCGTGCGCGACCGGGCATCGTACGTATTACAGCAGGGAAAAATCAGACTGATGCTGACCACACCGCTGCATTCAGATCACCCGATTGCGGAGCATATTAAAAAACACGGCGACGGCGTAAAAGTACTGGCCATTTGGGTTGATGATGCTTACGACGCCTTTGAACAGACCACCAAGCGGGACGCCATTCCTTATCAGCAACCGCAAACTCTGACTGATGAGTTTGGCGAAGTACGTACCAGCGGTATCCAACTTTACGGCGAAACGGTACACCTGTTTATTGAACGGAAAAATTATAAAGGCGTTTTCCTTCCGGGATACGAGAAACTGGAAAATAATTACAACCCGACGGATACCGGTCTGCTTTATGTAGACCATTGTGTAGGCAACGTAGGTTGGCATAAAATGAACGACTGGGTGAATTTTTATGAGGAAGTGATGGGCTTTAAAAATATCCTCACTTTTGATGATAAAATGATCTCGACAGAATATTCGGCGTTGATGAGCAAGGTGATGAGCAACGGCAATGGTTACGTGAAATTCCCGATTAACGAACCTGCCGAAGGCAAAAAGAAAAGCCAGATTGAAGAATACCTGGAGTTTTACGAAGGTGAAGGCGTACAGCATTTAGCCCTGGCCACTCACGACATCGTTAAAACAGTAACCGAACTGCAAGCCCGCGGCATTGAATTTTTAACCGTACCGACTACCTATTACGATGAACTAACCGCCCGTGTCGGCAAGATTGATGAAGACCTTGGTCCGCTAAAGGAGTTGGGAATTTTGGTTGACAGGGACGAAGAAGGTTACCTGTTACAGATCTTCACCAAACCGGTAGAGGACCGCCCGACGGTGTTCTTCGAGATCATCCAGCGTAAAGGCGCTCGTTCTTTCGGAGCGGGTAATTTTAAGGCCTTATTTGAAGCGATTGAACGGGAGCAGGAGATGAGAGGAAATCTGTAGAAGATTTCGGAATTCGGATGTTCGATTTCGGATTAATTTTTAATTGTGAGAGAAGGTCGGGCAGTGATGTCCGGCTTTTTTATTCCAATTTGTCATTGCGAGCGTAGCGCGGCATTCGCGAACTATGCAAGATCACTTTGTTTCTCCGCGAGCATGTCGCATCTTAAATTGGAATATTGCTTTGGTTCAGGTAGAGGTGCATTGATTTTTTTGTAGTTTTAAATTAATAATACGTCATGAATAAAGATCAGAATCAAAAAAACGGTTCGTTATTTAATAGTCTAACTCCCGAACAACAGCGAGACTTGTTGCTTGCCGCCGACGAAAGCAACGACCCTAATAATTTGATTTCTCATGAAGAGGTTAAGAAAGAGATTGCCAAATGGTTAGAAGCTAAATCAAAATGACCCTCCCCGAAACCCTCGATCTCCTCAAAGAAAAATCATCCCCGCAATACCTGGCCGGGATGCTGCGCTTTGGGATTGATAACAGCAAAGCTTTGGGTGTGAAAGTCCCCGAAATCAGGAAGCTGGCGAAAATCATTAAAAAAGATCACCAACTGGCCGAAGAACTTTGGCAAAGCGGCATCCACGAAGCAAGATTGCTGGCTACCATGATTGCTGATCCTAAACAGGTTACACCCGAACAAATGGATAGCTGGACCAACGATTTTACATCCTGGGATCTATGCGATCAGGCTTGTGGTAATTTGTTCGATCGTACACCATTTGCTATTGACAAAGCTTTTGAATACAGCCAATCTGAACTTGAATTTGTAAAACGGGCCGGATTTGTGCTGATGGCTGAATTTGCCGTGCACGATAAAAAAGCTACAGATGATCAGTTTCTGCCCTTTCTCCCGGTAATAGAGCGCGAAGCCTGGGATGAACGCAACTTTGTGAAAAAAGCGGTCAATTGGGCCTTGCGGCAGATTGGCAAACGCAATACCTTGCTGCGCCATGCCGCTATCGATTGCGCCGAACGGATTTTGGAAGGATGCGTTGAAGGAGTTGCAATTTAAGTAGTTTGTTATTGCGAGGTACGAAGCAATCGCGGACTTGAAGAGCGGCTCAACTTGTCCGCGATTGCTTCGTACCTCGCAATTACAAATTGAAAAAGTTCAATTCATTTCTTTTATATTTGATCAACCCAAATCCCTCAATTATGAAAAAACTGATCTTGCTTGCCTTGCTGGGCCTGGCTGTTAACAGCTACGCACAAAAAGCGCCTGTCAAAACAAATCCTGAATATGATGCCGCCCTGGCCAAAAAATTAGGTGCCGATGATTATGGTATGCGTAAATACGTAATGGCGTTTTTAAAGACCGGCCCTACCAAAGTCGCCGATAAGGCTAAGATGGCCGAGATTCAAAAGGCACATTTAAAAAACATCAGCAAACTTGCAGATGAAGGCAAATTGGTTGTCGCCGGTCCGTTTATGGATGCTGGTGAAGTAGAGGGAATTTTCGTGTTCGATACCGCTACAGCGGCCGAAGCTAAAGCCTGGACGGAAACCGACCCGGCTATAAAAGCAGGAGTTCTGGTGATGGAACTGCGCCTGTTCTATTGTTCGGCTGCGCTGATGGAGGTGGCCAAAACGCATAAAAAATTAGCCAAATCAAACTTCGCCGACTAAGAGCCATGGAAAACTACAACCCTAAAGTTGACGAATACATTGCCAAGATACCTGCTTACGCGCAGCCTATCATTACCCATCTGCGCGAGCTGATTCACCGTGCTGAACCGCAGGTTACCGAGGTAATAAAATGGGGGCACCCTTGTTTCGATTTGCAGGGACCGGCAATTAGCATGGCGGCTTTTAAGCAGCATATTGGCGTAAATTTTTGGAAACGCGCGCTGATGGAAGATCCCAACGGGATTTTTAAAATAGATGACGGAAAGGCCGGGAACCTCGGTACGATCAGTTCGCCGGGCGATCTTCCATCCGACGAGATCTTGCTGGACTATTTTCACCGCGCTTTCGAGCTAAACCGACAAGGCTTAAAAACAGAACGCAAACCAAAGGCGGCTAAACCCGAATTAGAGGTACCTGATTATCTCATCGAAGCCTTTAAAACACATACCAAAGCGTTAGCTCATTTCGAGCAGTTTAGCCCTTCCTGCAAACGCGAATATCTGGAATGGCTGATCGATGCCAAAAGTGAAGCTACTCGCAATAAACGTTTGGAACAAATGATGGAATGGGTAAGTGAAGGTAAAAGCCGTAATTGGAAGTATAAGAATTGCTAATCAAATAGTCATCCCGAACTTGTTTCGGGACCCCATCACGCAGGTCAGTCATGCAAATCAACTCTATTCGTGAGGTGCCGAAACAAGTTCGGCATGACCTGGATGTTTTAGCACAAGATTTACGAAGTTTTTAAAACTTCGTAAATCTGACATTTAGCAGCACATTCATCTGTTTCCCCTCAAAATAAATTTTTGTATTCATTTCGTTACTGCATAGGCTCGTTCAAAAAAAGCAATATATTTACAAACCCCAATTATAATAGCCGGCCCGGTAAACCTTTGCAAAAAGGGCGGGTCTTAAAAAGGCAAAACAGCGTTTAAATAACGTAGACGAGGTTTCTGCCGGATTAACAAGGTTTTTATAAAGCATTTTTAATATTACTAATGGAGAGCAATCAAAATCGCCGGTCGGCTATTAAAAATATCATTACAGGTACCGTTGCAGCCGGCGCGGCTGGCGTACTATCATCTTTCAAAACAGCCGAAAAAGATCAGGAAACCAATATGGGTCTTAAAGGAAACATCAAACACTCCGTAGCACGCTGGTGCTTCAACGATTTTACATTACAGGAACTTTGCGCCGCCTCAAAAAAAATGGGCATCACCGGTATCGATTTAATTGGTCCGGGCGAGTGGCATATCCTGAAAGAATATGGCTTAGATTCGCCGATGTGTAACGGGGCCGAGATTAACCTTACCGATGGCTTCGCCGATAAGAAATATCACGCCACCCTGCAAAAAAACTATACCGAGATGATCCCGAAAGTAGCCGAGGCGGGTTATACCAACCTCATCTGTTTCAGTGGGAGCCGCCGTGGTATGGATAACGAAACCGGTTGGGCTAACTGTGTAGAAGGCTTAAAACCGTTGGTGGAGTTAGCCGAAAAACATAAAGTAGTACTGGTGATGGAATTGCTGAACAGCAAAATTAACCACAAAGATTACTTTGCCGACCGTACCGCCAACGGCGTGGAAATTTGCAAGCGTTTAGGATCTGAAAATTTTAAACTGCTTTACGATATCTACCACATGCAGGTTGATGAGGGCGATGTGATCCATAACATTAAAGATAATCACCAATATATAGCTCATTATCATACAGCTGGTGTCCCTGGTCGTCATGAGATTGACGATACCCAGGAGTTATACTATCCGGCCATTATGAAGGCCATTGTAGAAACCGGCTTTAAAGGCTACGTAGCGCAGGAGTTTCTGCCGAAGCAGGCCGATAAACTGGCGTCGCTAAACACGGCAATAAAGATTTGTGATGTATAAAATTTCAAAACCATAATAAAATCGATATGACTAACAGGAGAGATTTCCTAAAACAAACCGGCTTATTGTCGGCCGGCTTATTTGTAATGAAGCCGGATATGTTATTGGCCAAACCATCAAAACTGAAGGTAGGCCTACAACTATATACCCTGCGCGATTACATCGGTAAAGATCCTAAAGGCGTTGTTGCACAAATTGCCAAAGCAGGTTATACCGAGCTGGAAACTTACGGTTACGATTCAGGTAAAAAAACTTACTTCGGAATGCCGACTGCTGATTTCGGCAAGTTGCTGAAAGATAACGGCATTACATCGCCAAGCGGTCACTACGGTCAGGATCAGTTTATGTATAACGGTAAGGATGATGAATTGAAATCGTGCATCGAAGCGGCGCAGATCTTAGGTCAGTCTACCATCGTTATCCCGGCCACCGGCGATAAATTCCGTAAAAAATCAGATGATTTTAAACTGTTAGCTCAGGCGCTGAATAAAACTGCCGAATACTGCAAATCATCAAAAATCAAAATTGGTTACCACAACCACGATTTTGAATTTAAACCTGTTGATGGCAAAGTAGTTTACGATACCATGATCAGCGAAACTGATCCTAAACTGGTAGGTTTCGAAATGGATATTTACTGGGTGGTACGCGCCGGTTACGATCCTATTAAACTGATTGAGCAATATCCTGGTCGCTTTAACATGTGGCACATTAAGGATATGGACAAAAATGACAAAGGCTTAAACACCGAAATTGGCAGCGGAAGTATCGATTTTAAAAAGATCTTCGAATATCAAAAGAAATCGGGTGTAGAACATATCTTTATGGAGCAGGAAAACTTCTCGATGGATGGTTTTGCCAGCATTACTCAAAGCGCCGATTACATTAAAAACACTTTATTAAAATAAGCATTTTAGACCGAAAAATATGAAACGTTACTTATTACTGGCCCTATCAGGCGGCCTTGCATTATCTGCATCAGCACAAAATAAAAAATGGACGCACGAGGATACTGAGTTTTACACCCCGGTGCCACCGGTAGTTACGCCGGGTCCTGCATTGGGTACGCCACCGTCTGATGCGGTTGTTTTGTTTGATGGTAAAAATCTGGATAGCTGGGTTACTGCCGATAAACACGAGCCAGTTACCTGGACGGTTGAAAAAGGCACCATGAAGGTGAACAAAACCGGTGGTAATATCCAAACCAAGCAATCTTTCGGTAATTACCAGTTACACCTGGAGTTTAAAATTCCGGAAAGCATTACCGGCGAAGGACAGGCCCGCGGTAACAGCGGTTTATTCTTAGCATCGTTAGGTGGTGGTGATGCCGGTTACGAAGTACAGATTATGGACTCGTACAACAACAAAACTTATACTAACGGTCAGGCCGGTGCGGTTTATAAAGAGTCGCCGCCGATGGTTAACCCTAACCGCAAACCGGGCGAATGGCAAACTTATGATGTAATCTGGACTGCCCCGGTATTTAACACCGATGGTACTGTTAAATCTCCGGCTTACGTTACTGTAATTTTCAACGGTGTATTAGTTCAAAATCACTTTGAATTGACTGGTCCAACCCAATACGTTGGTAAACCAAGCTACGCAGGTAAAGCACACGGCCCGGCTCCAATTAAGCTGCAAGCCCACGGCGATGCCAGCGAACCGATCAGCTTTAAAAATATCTGGATCAGGGAGTTTACTCCACTGGTAATGCCGGACAGTAAATAAGATTATCCAATACGTCATTGCGAGGAGCTTCTATCAGCGACGAAGCAATCTCTACGCAACAAGAGACCTTAAAAGGTAATCTTTGAGTGTAGAGATTGCTTCGTTCCTCGCAATGACGTATTTTGAATTTAAACTAAGACACACATCTATATGAAACTACGATTAGGGATGATAGGCGGCGGCAGCGGCGCGTTTATTGGCGCGGTGCACCGTATTGCGGCCCGTATTGATGATAAGTACGATTTGGTTTGCGGCGCTTTCAGCAGCAATGCCGAAAAATCTAAAGCCAGCGGTTTGCTGTTGGGCGTACCTGAAGACAGGGCCTACGGATCGTACGAGGAACTGATTGAGAAAGAAAAACAATTACCAGAAGATCAGCGTGTGCAGGTGATCAGTATTGTAACACCTAACCACGTGCACTTTGCGCCAACCAAAATGGCTTTGGAAAATGGTTTCCACGTGGTGTTGGATAAACCGATGACCTTCTCTTTAGCCGAGGCTTTGGAGTTGGAGAAAGTAGTAGCAGGCAGCGGCAAGCTGTTTTGTTTAACGCATACCTACACCGGTTACCCAATGGTAAAACAAGCTAAACAGTTTATTGCCGAAGGTAAGTTAGGTAAGATCAGGAAAGCTTATGTGGAGTATCCGCAAGGCTGGTTAAGCGAGTTTACTGAAGCTACCGGCAACAAACAAGCCAGCTGGCGCACCGACCCTAAGCAAAGCGGCATTGCCGGCGCTATGGGCGATATCGGTACCCACGCTTTTAATTTGTTAGAGTACGTAAGCGGTTTACAGGTAACCAAGCTTTGCGCTGATATTAACGTTGTGGTTGAAGGTCGTTTACTGGACGATGACGGTGCCGTTTTATTAAAACTAACCGACGGCGCAAGCGGCGTATTAATGGCTACTCAAATTGCTGCGGGCGAAGAGAATAACGTTAAAGTTAGAGTATACGGCGAAAAAGGCGGACTGGAATGGCAGCAAAGCGATGCCAATAGCCTGCAAATAAAATGGTTGGATAAACCGCTGGAAATTTATCGTACGGGCGCTGGCTACAATGGCTCGTTCGCTACGCATAACCACCGTACACCGCCCGGACACCCGGAAGGATACCTGGAAGCTTTTGCTAATCTTTACCGCAACTTTGCCGAGTGCGTGGAAGCAAGTATCGAGGGCACGGAAGCATCGGCTGAATCGAAAGATTATCCCGGCATTAACGAAGGCGTAAGGGGCATGGCTTTTATCGAGAATGTGATTGCTTCGGGTAAGTCCGACCAAAAATGGATTGATTTTAAAACAACCATATAAACCAAAATTGAGATGGTAACAGTTAAAGGACCGGCTATTTTTATAGCCCAGTTTATAGGCGATACCGCCCCGTTCAACAGTTTAGATAGCATTTGCCAGTGGGCCGCGGGCCTTGGCTTTAAAGGTGTGCAATTGCCTACCGGCGATCCGCGCTTTATCGACCTGCAAAAGGCAGCCGAAAGCAAAACCTACGCCGATGAAATTAAAGGCGTAGTAAACTCGCACGGTTTAGAAATCACCGAATTATCAACCCACCTGCAAGGCCAACTGGTAGCCGTTAACCCGGTGTACGATGGCCCGTTTGATGGCTTTGCCCCTGCCGAATTGCGTGGTAACCCTAAAGCCCGCCAGGAATGGGCGGTGCAGCAATTAAAATATGCAGCAAAGGCATCGGCAAATTTAGGCTTAACTGCCAGCGTTACCTTCAGCGGTGCGCTGCTTTGGCCAATGCTTTACCCATGGCCGCAACGCCCTGTCGGTATTGTTGATACCTGCTTTACCGAACTGGCTAAACGCTGGACACCGATCTTAGATGTTTACGAAGACAACGGTATCGACCTTTGCTACGAGATCCACGCCGGTGAGGACCTGCACGACGGGATCACCTTCGAGATGTTCCTGGATAAAGTAAAAGGACACAAACGCGCTAACTTATTGTACGACCCATCGCACTTTGTATTGCAGTGTCTGGATTATATCGAATACATCGATTTGTATCACGAGCGGATTAAGATGTTCCACGTTAAGGATGCGGAGTTTAATCCGACAGGCAGACAAGGCGTTTACGGTGGTTATCAAAATTGGATTGACAGGGCAGGCCGTTTCCGCAGCTTAGGCGATGGACAGGTTGACTTTAAAACCATCTTCAGCAAAATGGCGCAGTACAATTTCCCGGGATGGGCCGTGTTAGAGTGGGAATGTGCATTGAAACATCCGGAAGACGGCGCAAGAGAAGGCGCCCAATTCATTAAAGATCATATCATCCGGGTAACCGAACGCGCTTTTGATGATTTCGCAGCTTCAGGCGCTGATGATGAACTGAACCGGAGAACGCTGGGGATATAGTTAAATAGTTGATTGGGTTGATTTAGTGAGTAGTTGCCGTTGTGGTTACACCGTATTAACTTAATAAACTCAATCTAACTTAATCAACCCAATCAACTAATAAAACAACCAATTATAAAATCTAAAACATAAATGAATAGTACGATTAAGATCAAGTTATCGGTAATGATGTTCCTGGAGTTTTTCATCTGGGGAGCGTGGTTTGTTACCTTGGGTCCATTTTTGGGTAACACGTTGCACGCCACGGGTGCACAAACCGGGTCGGTTTTTTCAACACAATCATGGGGCGCTATTATCGCTCCGTTTATTGTAGGCTTAATTGCCGACAAGTATTTTAATGCCGAACGCATTTTAGGTGTGCTGCACATTATAGGTGCGGTGTTAATGTACCAGATGTATAAAGCTGCCGATATTTCGGTATTTTACCCTTACGTGTTGGGATACATGATATTTTACATGCCAACTTTGGCTTTGGTAAACTCTGTATCGTTTAACCAGCTGACAGATCCTGAAAAACAATTTTCGGGTATCCGCATCTGGGGAACTATCGGCTGGATTGTTGCCGGTTTAATTATCAGCTACGCTTTCCATTGGGATTCTGCCGCTGGTGTTGCCGCCGGTATGCTGAAAAATACTTTCCTGATGGCCGGTATCGCGTCATTAGTATTAGGCTTATTTAGCTTTACACTGCCTGCTACGCCACCAAAAATCGCCACAGGCGAAAAGGTAAGCATTGGCCAGGTTTTAGGTTTAGATGCGCTTAAATTGCTTAAGGATAAAAACTTTTTAGTGTTCTTCGTTGCGTCGATCCTGATCTGTATTCCACTGGCATTTTACTACCAAAACGCTAACAGCTTTTTAACTGATATTAAAGTAGATAACCCTACCGGTAAAATGACTATCGGCCAGGCATCTGAGGTATTGTTCCTATTGGCTTTACCTATCTTCTTCAAAAAATTTGGTGTGAAATATACCATTTTGGTGGGTATGCTGGCCTGGGCTTTACGTTACGCTATGTTTGCTTACGGTAACTCTGGCGAATTGAGCTTCCTGTTAATTTTAGGTATCGCCTTACACGGTGTTTGTTATGATTTCTTCTTCGTAACCGGGCAAATCTACACCGATTCAAAAGCTGGTCCGCAATACAAAAGCGCTGCTCAGGGCATGATTGCCCTGGCTACTTATGGCGTGGGTATGTTAATCGGTTTCTACGTAGCAGGTGTGATATCTGACGCGTACAACGCAGGTGGCGTTCACGACTGGAAAATGATCTGGCTGATTCCGGCCGGTATCGCTGCTGCTGTAATGGTGCTGTTCTTATTATTCTTTAAGGATGATAAAAAAGTACAGATAAAAGAAGCGTAAGATAAATTCGATAATCTTTGAAAGGTCTCCCGGTAACCGGGAGACCTTTTTTGTTTTCAGCCCTCCCGGAAACAATCGATGAAATCTAAATCTAATCGGTGAAATCCCAAAAACTGTTATTGCTTGAGCTATTGCATTTTAAAGTTAAATCATTACTTTAGCAATCGATTGCCAATCAATAAACCAATTTTTAAACCTTTTATAATTATGAGTACAATTCAACGGGAGCAGCTGTTTAGGGCAAGCTGTCTGTCACTATTAGTAACCTCTCTGTCTTTCGGTATCCGTGCCGGTATTTTAGATAAGTTAGGTGTCGATTTTCAATTAGATAAGGCGCAGTTAGCCAGTATCACTTCAACAGCATTTTATGGCTTCCCTATTGCCGTAGTTATCGGTGGTTTTATAGTTGATATCATCGGCATGAAACGTTTGCTGGTGATGGCATTCGTGCTTCACTTAGTGGGGATCCTGTTGACAATCTTCGCCGGCGGCTTTTGGACGTTATACATATCTACCTTGTTTGTAGGCTTAGCCAACGGTACGGTAGAGGCCGCATGTAACCCCTTGGTAGCATCTCTGTATACCGATAATAAAACCACCAAGTTAACCCATTTCCACCTGTGGTTTCCCGGGGGTATTGTAATAGGCACACTGATTGTATTACTTTTTGTAAAGTTAGGTTTAAGCTGGCAGGTACAGGTTGGCGTAATGCTGATCCCAACCATAATTTATGGCTATCTGTTCTCGAAATTAGAATTCCCGGTTACCGAGCGTGTTGCTTCGGGTGTGAGTACTACGGGGATGTATAAGGCGTTGTTGAACCCCTTGTTTTTGTTTATGTTCATCCTGATGTTCGGTACTGCTATTACCGAATTATTTACCGGACAGTGGATAGCCGTATTGCTTAGCAATGTAACTAAAAACGCATTGCTATTATTGGCTTTGAGCTACGGTGTGGCGTTTTTAGGCAGGGCTTTTGCCAAACCGGTATTAAAGGCCGTTACGCCGCAAACTTTGCTGCTGATCTCGGCCGTGCTTTCTGCGGCGGGCTTGTATATGTTAGGCCATTTTACCGGTGTAGCAGTATTTGGCGGTGCCGTTATATTTGGTATGGGGGTGTGCTTCTTCTGGCCAACTATGTTAGGTTTTGTGAATACTAACTTACCGGCTACCGGTGCCTTAGGTTTAAACCTGATGGGCGGTGCCGGTATGTTTGCGGTATCTATATACACCATATTTATGGGTGGATTTTACGACAGGATAGTTGCTGAAGCCAATGGTGATAACACCTCCGCAGGTCAGCAGATTTTGAACGCTACGTTGATTATCCCGGTTGTATTGATCGTAGCTTTTGGCGGATTGGTATTGTATATGAAATCGCGAAATAAAAAACAGGCTACTATGAATGCCATTCCTGTTTAATAAAAATATAGGCTTATTTAAAACGCCCCGTTGGTTGTTACCTGCGGGGCGTTTTTACAATCAAACTTTGTCATCCTATGTTTATGGATGTAATTGGAAAGGAGTGAATAAGGGAATAAAATAGATGTAGAAGAAAAAGGTAAAGAGAAAAGGTTAAGATTTGTCATTGGTCCGTAGGAAGACCGTTCGCAATGCTAATCCCTTTACCTTTTGCTTCGAGCTTGAACAGTTCATTAGGCCAAGAGCCTGAATGTAGGATTGATAAGCTGAAAGCAGTTCTTCTACTTTTTATTACTCTTAAAACAAAGTTATGCAATCAGTAACAAATTACACAGGTGTTGACATTTCAAAAATGTTCTTTGATGTAGCTATTGGTAGTCCGGGTAAGTACACTTATTACAAGTTTGATAACAACGAAGTTGGCTTTAAGGCGCTGTCAGTTTTATTACCGGCAGGTAGCCAGGTAATAATGGAGGCATCAGGGCCTTACTATTTAAGGCTGGCCAATTATCTTCATTCGAATGGGATTATGGTAAGCGTTGTCAATCCAGTAGTGATCCGTCGGTTTTGCCAAATGCGGATGTCGCGTGCGAAGACCGATAAAAAGGATGCGATGATGATCGCTGAATATGGTAAAGCTGAAAAGCCTGTTTTGTGGGAACCTCCGCAACAACATGTGGTGCAGTTGCAGCAAATGGAAGCTTTATTGTTAGGTTTCAATAAGAATCGCACTGCGTTGAGCAATCAACTGGAAAGCTTTAGCAATAGCGGAATGCTGGATAAGGGTCTGAAGAAATTGATTACTAAGGAACTTAAACACAAAGAAGCTTTGATTGCAGGACTGGAAGCCATGATGCAAGAGTTGGCGCTGCTTCATTATAACGAAATGATGGCTAATCTGGAAAGCATTCCTGGCTTAGGCAAAAAGACAGCGATGATGCTGATCGTGATCCGTGGAGGGTTCAGCCGTTTTGATGATTATAAAAAGTTGAGTGCTTACATTGGATTATGTCCAAGGATATTTGAATCAGGATCCAGCGTTAAAGGAAAAGCAAGGATCTGTAAAATGGGGATGTCGAAAATAAAAGCTATGCTATACGTATGTACATGGAGCGCAAAGCGATGTAACAAGGCATGCAAGGAACTTTATGATAGATTGATCGCTAAAGGGAAAGCTAAGCGATTAGCCCTGATTGCAGTAGCTAATAAGCTACTTAAACAAGCCTTTGCTATCGCTAAACAACAAAAACGAAATACAACGAAAATTATTCAAATATTATTTGCTTTTAAACACAGTTCATTGCGAGGTACGAAGCAATCGCGAACTATATACGACCGCTCTTTGGGTGTGCGATTGCTTCGTACCTCGCAATTGTAAAGGTTAGATATTTCGGTAACAGAATTAGCTTTATAGAACAAAGCTAAAACGTTATGCGCAACAACAATGATGATCTAACCCTAAAGCGGAATTAT